>Ga0233425_10001406_pt1 | contig 54116 bp, 60 predicted proteins | sample Watercolumn_Towu_2_FD_181712 | JGI IMG/M metagenome (GOLD analysis project Ga0233425, IMG submission 181712) | Freshwater microbial communities from Lake Towuti, South Sulawesi, Indonesia - Watercolumn_Towuti2014_140_MG | ecosystem: Environmental > Aquatic > Freshwater > Lake | place... | reverse complement strand
TGATGAATCAATGGAAGGAAGAGGCAAAAAATATTGTCGTTTTTATTTTCTCCTCTCTCCAAAAATTCTTCGACCCTATACTCGCTAATCCTCTTGCTAAATTGGCTTTTTAAGGGATAACTAAATAAGTTAAAAAATCAAAAAATAATATGGCAAGATGTTGGATTTGGAAAACTATCGTAATACCAACAATTCTCTTCTTTCAAAAATAAATTACGAACTTAAAATAGTATCACTATAAAAACAAATATGCATTATGGAAACACTAACTTCTTACAGATACATAACAATAAAACCAACAACAAACGAACCGATAATTCAAGGCACGAGAATTTCTGTTCGCGATGTAGTTGAACACTGGAAGATGGGAGCATCACCGGAAGAAATTCCCATTGTCTATCCTCATATTACGCTTTCGCAAGTGTTTGAAGCGCTTGCATACTATCAAGACAATAAAGAAGAAATAGAAATGTTTATCGAAAAAAATTACGTGCCGGAGAGTTTGAGTGGTTCGCCTTTATCTCGATGAAGATGTCAATATTCTTCTTGCTACACTTCTTCGCTCTCGAAATATTAGTGTTGTTACAACTGTTGAAAGTAAAATGCGAGGAACTACGGATGAAGAACAATTGAGATTCGCAACTCGCCATAGTCTCTCCATTGTTACACATAACCGAATTGATTTCGAAAATCTTTTTCGAGATTATTTTGAAGAAGGAAAAAATCATTCTGGAATCATCGTGTTAATTCGGCGAAACGTTTATGCTATGACACAAAAACTTTCCCGCTTTGCACTTACTCACGACTATATCTACAACGAACTTTGGTATGTTTAATCGTTCGTTCTACATTATTCATTCTTCATTCCTAATTCCCAATTGGACATTCTCTTAACGCACGGCTATTTTCTTTTTGAAGACGAAACCGAGAAACAGATAATGAAACCATATCCTACGCTCGGACTTCTCTACATTTCTTCGTATCTCAAATCGAAAGGATTTTCCGTTTCCATTTTTGATACAACATTTTCAATGAAGAAAGATTTTTTCGATATTTATTTTTGAAACTAACAATGTTAAAAATGCATACACAACTCATTCAATCCAATCCCAATGTAATGATGGGAAAACCGGTAATTGCCGGGACACGCATTACGGTGGAACTCATTTTAGAGAAACTTGCGGCAGGAGAAACGGTCGAACAAATTTTGAAAGCACACCCTCGACTAACAGAAACTGGAATACGAGCTGCCATTGCATTTGCCGGTGAAGCGTTACGTGCAGACGTTCTCTATCCAATCACAGAATCAGTCGCGTGAAATTTCTCATTGATGAATGTGTTGACGAAGAAATTGTCGAACAACTTCGTCGAGACAACCACACAATAATTTATGTTGCAGAGATTGAAATGGGAATTTCCGACGATGAAGTTCTTTCATTGAGTAACCAATCTAATGTGGTGCTTTTAACTGCTGATAAAGATTTTGGCGAACTTATATTTCGACAACGCAAACTTTCTCACGGTGTTATTCTTATTCGTTTGCATGGTTTAACTGCAAAAAGAAAAGCGGAAATAGTTTCTGAAGCAATCACAAAACATCAACAAGAAATGGTGAATGCTTTTACCGTTATTTCTCACAATGCAGTTCGGATTCGTACAAAAGTGGAATAGAAAATAATTGTTGTAACGTCCCATCAGCCAAATTGCAAAACCTCTTTTAATTTTTAACTTTTCACTTTTACTCTTTGGACATTCTTTTAACACACGGCTATTTTCTTTTTGAAGACGAAACCGAGAAACGGATAATGAAACCGTATCCAACGCTTGGTATTCTGTACATTTCATCGTATTTGAAATCGAAAGGATTTTCTGTTTCCATTTTCGATACAACGTTTTCCTCGAAGAAAAATTTTTTCAACTTCATTGAAAAAGAAAAACCAAGTGTCGTTGGATTGTATTCAAATTTAATGACGAAGTTTAATATTGTCGAGCAAATTCGGTTTTGCAAACAACACAATTGCACAATTATCGTCGGAGGTCCCGATGTTCCACACTATGCAGAAAATTATTTGAACATTGGCGCCGATGTTTGTGTAATCGGTGAAGGTGAAGAGACAATGGCAGAACTTCTTCCGCAAATTTCCCAAAACGGCGTTCACAAACTTCATTCAATAAAAGGAATTGTCTTTCGCGATGAAGAAGGAAAATTTGTTCACACGGAAAATCGTGCGCTCATCAAAGATTTGGATTCGCTTCCGCTTCCCGACAGAAATGCAATTGATTTTCCAAAGTACGTCGAAACGTGGCGAACGCATCACGGCAAAGGTTCTGCTTCATTGATTTGTGCGCGTGGTTGTCCTTATACTTGCACATGGTGTTCGCGTTCAGTCTTTGGTGAAACGCATCGCCGTCGTTCTGTAAAAAATGTTGTTGATGAAATTGAACTCTTACGCGAACAATATAAACCCGATATGTTGTGGTTCGCCGATGATGTGTTCACTATCAATCAAAAATGGTTTTACGAATTTCATACAGAAATGAAACGCCGCAACATAAAAATTCCGTTTGAATGTATTTCACGCGCGGATAGACTCAACGAAGACATCATTCAAAAAATGGCGGAACTCGGTTCGTTCAGAATTTGGTACGGAGCGGAAAGCGGTTCGCAAAAAATTCTCGATGCAATGCAGCGGCGCGTAACGGTGGAAGAAATTCAACGAGTTACCAAACTCACGAAGCAACACGGCATCGAAGCTGGATTTTTTATTATGCTCGGTTATCCCGGCGAAAAAATTTCCGACATCGAAGAAACTGTAGATTTACTGAAAGAAACTTTGCCCGATATTTTTCTTACAACCGTTGCGTATCCGATTAAAGGAACGCCTTTATTTACCGAAGTGGAAAGCAACATTACAACACGCGTTGCATGGGATGAAGCGAGCGACAGACAATTGAAGTTTTCCGGAAGATATTCCGATACGTTCTACAAGTATGCAAACCGTTATGTGGTGAACGAAGTAGAAAATTTTCGTTTGCAACAAAATGGAAGTGGAAATTTTCAAAAACAACTTTCCTCTTTTAGCAAAGCGAAAGTTTCGAGAATGATGATGGATTTACTTGCAACGAAAGTGTAAGTGATGAAAAAAATTAAAACTACGACCGATGAATTTTCTTTTGTGTTGAATGTTTCTCCGATTCATGGTATTGGTGTTTTTGCAACGCACGGAATTTTGAAAGGAACAAAACTCGAACTCTTTTGGGAACGCGGCAGAAGTTTGCAAAAAGTGCCGAGAACATTTTTGAAATACTGCATCAAAGACGGAAAGCAATATGCGTGCGCAAATAATTTTGGACGAATGTCGGTCGGTTGGTATTTGAATCATTCCAAAACGCCGAATGCTTTTCACAAAAAATATATATACTTCGCTGAACGCAACATTCGCGCCGGAGAAGAAATTTTGATTGATTACGATACGTTGTAAATGCATTCTTCCTCTTTCGATTCGTACGCAACTTCGTACGATGAACATTTCGAGAATAATCCGATAACAAAAAAAATCCGCGCAGTTGTTCAGCAAACAATGTTGAAATATTTTCGGAATGGAGATTCTATTTTAGAGTTAAATTGCGGAACTGGAACCGATGCAATTTTTCTTGCGAAAAATGGAATGATTGTTCTTGCTACAGATTCCTCGCAAGGAATGATTGAGGTGGCAAAAGAAAAAATTGCAAAAGAAAATCTATCCGATAAAATATCATTGCAACAAATTTCGTTTGAAAATATTTCTTCGCTTTCAGAAAATAAATACGACGGCATACTCTCCAACTTCGGCGGATTAAACTGCGCAACAAACATTCAGCAAGTTGCAAACGATATTGCTCCATTGATGAAACCGAACGGAATTTTTATTCTTGGAATGATAAACAAATTCTGCCTGTGGGAAACATTATCGTTTCTTGCTCGTTTGAATTTTACAAAAGCATTTCGTCGCTTAAACAAAAAAGGGTGCAATGCAAATGTGAATGGTGAGTTCGTTCGTATCTATTATTATTTTGCGGATGAACTTGAAAAAATTTTCTCTCCATGGTTTTCGTGTGTTGAGGTCTACGGTTTGAATTTTCTTTCACCGAATCCTAACTCCATTTCGTTTTACAAAAAGTTTCCTAATCTTTCCAAACAACTTTTGGAAATAGAAAACGAAAGGCGACATACATATCCTCTCTACAATTTTTCCGACCACATTGTTCTTGTACTAAAACGCAAATGACAGTTCAGTTAATGCGTTTTGTTGACCGATTCGTCGGCGTTCCGTTATGTTTATTTTTTGGTTTGTGGAAAAAAATATTTTGTTCTCATCGCACACAACTTCCGGATGAAAAAATTCAAAATATTCTCGTCATAAAATTTTTCGGAATGGGAAGCATTGTTCTTCTCACGCCAACATTACGAGAAATCAAAAAAAAATACCCGAATGCGTCACTGACATTTCTCTCATTTAAATCAAATCTCGAATTACTAAAACGCATTTCCTCGATTGATTCGATTCTCTCTATTTCAACAGAAACTCTCGATGATTTTATTCGTACTACACTTTCTCTGCGAAAAATATTTCGAGAAAAACATTTCGACATCGTTTTTGATTTTGAATTTTTTTCAAAATTTTCTACTCTTCTTTCTGCTTTAACAAACGCTCCGCAACGAATCGCCTTTGCCCTTCCAACAAGATGGAGAAAATTATTAGTAACAAAACAAATTACACTAAATAAATCGAAACACGTTACGCAAGTTTTTCTTTCGCAAACGGAATCACAATTAGAAAACATCATTCTCGAACAACCGAAAATTTTTGAAAGCGATATTGCAACATTCTATTACAAATGCAAGGCAATCTGGGAAATTGTCTTACAAGAAAAACAATTTGTAACAGTAAATATCAACACAGGTACAACATTTCTTGAACGACGATGGCGAAAAGAAAATTTTATTCAACTTGCAAAAGAATATTTCTCGAACGATTACTTTTATTTTTTTATCGGTAACGAAGAAGAATTTCCTTACGTGGAAAATGTTGTTCGAGAAATCAATAAACCGAATGTTATCAACGCGGCGGGACAATTAACGTTTGGTGAATTACTTGTTTTACTTTCTCATTCTTCTCTCCTACTCTCCAATGATAGTGGACCACTTCATCTTGCTGCTGCGTTGGGAAAGCGAACACTTTCACTTTTTGGTCCCGAATCGCCGGAGTTTTATGGACCGATTGGAAATAATCACACCGTCATTTATAAAAAAATTTCTTGCTCACCGTGTATGAATGTGTACGACGCAAAATCATTTCGCTGTCCGTACGATGCGCAGTGTATGAAAGAAATCTCCGTGGAAGAAGTGAAATCAGAAATCAATAAAATACTGAACTTTGTATGAAAAATATTTTTCTGAATATTTCGCTCATCATTCTTTCTGCATTTTTTTTCTGGAAAGGAATTATTCCCGCATACACTTCATTGCAAACGGATTTTCCCAATTATTATACATCAGCACGTTTAGTTCTCGAAGGAAAAGAAATCGAAAAAATGTACGACGATGCGTGGTTTCAGGAACAAATGCGTCATTACGGAATTTCAGAAGAAGGAAAATTCGCTCCGTTTCCACCATTGACTGCGTTGGTTTTTCTTCCGCTTGCACAGTTTGAACCACTCGTTGCAAAACAAATCTGGACAACATTGAATCTGATTTTATTGTTGCTCAATGTAATTTTACTATCAAAAATTCTGAAAACACATTGGAAATATTCTCTGCTTCTATTTTTGCTTTCTGGTCTTGCACTTATCAACAATATAAAATTCGGGCAATTATATTTACTTCTGACGTACACAATTTTACTCGGATATTATTTTTATTGTGAAGGAGAAAAATTTCTCAGTGGCATCTCTTTTGGACTCATGATTGGCATAAAATATTTTCCATTCATTTTTGTTCTTTATCTCGCTTTCAGAAAAGAATGGAAACTTGTCTTCACTTCTTTGCTAACGACTTTTGTCTTATCGCTACTTGCATTTTTCCTTCTCAGAATAGAAATGCACAAAGCGTTTGTCGAAACCTCTCTGTTCAATCACATCAACGGCATTTTGCAAAATCCGTTTTCCGCAACGTTTCAATCGTGGAATAGTTTATTTCGCCGGTTGTTTGTGTACGACACGCAATATAATTTACATCCGGTTTTTGCTTCTACCATTGTGTTTGAAATTGCACGTTGGTTTATTATTGTTTTCGTATCGTATGTCCAATTTGTTTTTCTAAAAAAACTTTTCGCAACACAGTCAAAAGAAAAATCCGAACCGCTCGCTTTTGCAATCATAGGAATTGTCGGTATGTACCTCGCACCCGCAACAGCTACGTATCATTTTCTCATCATTGTTTTGCCCGTCGCCTTATTATTGAGAGAGGCAAATGAATTTTCACTTCGTTGGACAATTCTCATCGGGATAATTTACACTGCGATTGGCTATATTCCTTACAGTTTTTTTCGTTCGTTCGATGCGCAAGGTTGGTTTACATTACTTACATATCCGCGATTATGGCTTGAAACATTATTGTTTGCCGCTTCATTATTTTTCATTCAAGATTTAACGAAACAAAAATTGATAGTGAAACCTCATGGGTTTTCCCGTTGAAGCAACGAGTAAACTCAATGAATCAAAAAAATTCTTATGACAAAAACCCGTGAGGTTTTTCCAAAAACTCTATGAGATTTTTTCTTTTCAGAATTATTTTCCTTTCCATTCTTCTCGGAATACAATTTTTCTTTTTCCGAAGAAGTGAAAAATATTTTCGAGAAAAATCGGTGAGGAATTTTCTTGTTTGGTTCAGTAGAATAATGTTCGTGTTGATGAATGTACCTCTGTTTTACATTTCATTTTATCGTCCACCATCAACACAAATTTTTCCATTCATTCTTTACGGCGTGTATTATCCCGTGTTTCTCTGGCACGGAACACTTGTTATTCTTTTTCTCGTTTCAAGAATATTAAAACTGTTTGAACTTCCTTTTCGGTTTTCATTGTGGTTTGGAAAGAAAATTCCTTCATTAAAAACTAAAATTGTTTTGTTGGAATCGAAACCTTCGTATCAATCATTTAATATTTCACGCAGAAAATTTTTACAGAACGGAATGATTTCGCTTGCTGGCGTTTCTTTTGTTGGAACTGCGTATGGCGCATTTGCCCGTGATGATTTTGAAATTACAAATCAAACAATCGCTATAAAAAATCTTCCGAAAGAATTCCACAACTTCACAATATCACTCGTCAGCGATATTCACTCAAGCGTGTTTATGCCGAAATCGGATATGCAAAAATATGTCACTTCAGTGAATGAACTGAAATCTGATATTATTTTTGTAACGGGCGATTTTGTGAATAGTCAAGTCGAAGAAGTATATCCGTTTGCTGAAGCATTTGTAGATTTGAAAGCAAACTACGGCGTGTACGGATGTTTGGGCAATCACGATTTTTTTTCTGATGTTGAAACTGTTGCTAAAGAAGTCGAGCAGTGCGGAATAAAATTATTGCGTGATGAAACGACAACAATTCAAAAAAACGGAGAAAAAGTATTTTTACTCGGCGTTGATGATTTCGGGAAAAGAGAAACTGCCGAACAGCGATTTTCACAACTTGTTACGAAAACAGAAACGAACATTCCGAAAATCTTATTGTGTCATCGTCCATACTTTTTTGACCAAGCGAAAAATAACAACATTGATTTAACGCTTTCGGGACACACGCACGGAGGACAAGTTGTGTTTGCAAGAATTGGTGAAACACAAATTACTCCAGCACTGGTTGCCTCACCATACATTTGGGGATTGTATAAAAATGACAATGCGCAAATGTATGTTTCGCGCGGTATCGGAACAGTAGCAATTCCCATTCGCATTAATTGCCCGCCGGAGATTACAAAGATAACATTAACTCATTGAATCAGATGTACAAATTAGAGGAATTAAAATTACGAACAAAACAATTCGCGATCAGAATAGTTAAAATAACAACTCCCAAAAACTGATGAAGCGCGTATTCTCGGGAAACAGGTACTTCGCTCTGGAACTACAGTTTTCTGCTGATGAATTAAAGCGAAAACTTGATGCGCAAGAAGAAAATATTTTTCTTCTCGATGTTCGCGAGCAATGGGAATTTCAACAAGCAAATCTTGGCGGATATTTAATTCCGTTTGGACAACATCAGAAACGAATGAACGAAATAGATACGTCAAAAGAAATTATTATTCTTTGTCAAACCGGTTCACGTTCGCAACGAACAACGGAATTTTTATACGAGAACGGATTTCGCAACGTGAAAAATGTTGTTGGCGGAATTAATGCGTATGCTAAAACGAAGTGAATACATTATGCAATCTTCCTAACGATTAGTAAATTTACCATAGAAAATATTTCAACATTATGAACACTCAATTAAAATCACTTCAAAAACTCTATCCATTTCGAGAACTGAAATACATTTACTCCAATCAAGAAAAACCCGAAGCGGTACAGATTCACATCGAAGATTTTCTTGGACTTTTGGAAACACTACAAATCCTTTCCAATAAAAAATTACTTCGCTCCATTGAACGCGGATTACAAGAAATGAAAACAGGAAAACTCCTTACTCATCGAGAGGTTTTTGGTTGAGTTACACACCGCTCTATACGCCCGAATTTCAAAAACAACTCAAGAAATATCGTAGTCTGAAAAATATCATTCAGAATAAAGTTGAATCGTTGTTAATAGAACCATACCATTCCAACAGAAGCGAACCTCTTCATCACAAATTGAAAGGTTTGCGAAGTGCGCGAGTTACACAAAATATTCGAATCATTTTTGCCATTTGCGAGGAAGCAAAAGAGTATGTCCGCGAGGAAATAATTCAAACGTGTAAAGAGTTGGGCGGAAAAGCGATTGTATTTGTTACTATTGACGTTCACGAAAAAGCGTATCGGTGATGAATGTAAAACAACTTCGTACAGTTCTTTCGTCAAAATTTTTTGGGAAAGAAATCATCTATTTTGAAACAATAGATTCAACTAATACATTTGCAAAAAAACTTGCAGAGGAAGGAAAAGCAGATGGAACGATTGTCATTGCCGACGAACAAACAAAAGGTAGAGGAAGATTTGCTCGCTCGTGGATTTCGGATAAAGAAAAAAATCTTACATTCTCAATTATTCTTCGTCCAAAAATTTCTATTGAACGAATCGGACTTTTGCCTTTCGTTTTTGCAACTGCAATTACAAAAACTTTGAAAGATAATTATCAAATAAATGCTGAAACCAAATGGCCCAACGATATTTTACTCAATGGAAAAAAACTTTGTGGAATGTTGCTCGAATCTTCTTTTCATAGTGAACGAATTGATTATATAATTGTTGGAATTGGGTTGAATGTGAACCAAGAAACATTTCCCGATGAATTACAACAAACGGCAACCTCATTATACATCGAAACAGAGCACGAACGGAACAGAGAAGAATTATTATCAAATATTCTTTTACAATGCGAAAAAGAATATGTTTCTTTTTGTGGAAATGAATCGAACGAAATACTTGCAGAATGGAAAACATTTTCTTCAATGTTTGGAAAAGAAATTTCTGTTCGAAAAAATGGAAACGTGTTGAACGGAATCGCAATGGATATTTCATCAGGTGGAGAATTACTTGTAAATGTAAACGACAATGTGATGAAGTTTAATTCGGGAGATGTTACAATAGTTCATAATTAGTAATTGGTAATTTGTCATTCGTAATTCTACTCACGTTCAACTATAATCTCAAAACGCTCTCTTGCATTTTTAATTTTTCACTTTTAATTTTTAATTGATTTTATGCTTCTTGCCATTGATATCGGAAATACACATACTGTTCTCGGAATATTTCAGAAGAAAAAACTTATCGCACATTGGCGTGTTTCTTCTCCCGTGTTACGAACAGAAGATGAAATTTTCCTTCTCGTAAAAAATTTGTGTGATAATTCTAAGATTTCTACTGCAAAAATAAATGCTGTTGGAATTTCTTCTGTCGTTCCGAATTTAACAGATGTGTATGAGAGAATGGCAAAAAAATATTTTCACAAAGAACCGTTGCTCATTTCCGCTTCACTCAATTTAGGAATCAAAATTCACTACGATGACCCGCTTGCTGTCGGCGCGGATAGATTATGCAATGCAGTTGCGGCGTTTGCAAAATACAAATCCGCTTGCATCGTCATTGATTTCGGAACTGCAACAACGTACGACGTGATTGCAAACAACGGAGATTATCTCGGCGGCGTAATTACTGCGGGATTAGAAACTATTGCAAGCGAACTTCATCGCCGTGCTGCAAAACTTCCGAAAGTGGAATTGCATTTTCCGAAATCTGCAATCGGAAAAAATACCGTTACAAGTATGCAATCGGGAATAATGTTCGGCGCAGTGGATTCGCTCGAAGGAATGATTCGAAGATTGAAAAAAGAAATCGGCAACGCAAAAGTGATTGCGACGGGAGGATTAGCGTCGCTTGTTTCTTCACAAACGAAAACGATTGATGCGATTGAATCGTGGCTTGTGTTGGAAGGAATTCGGTTGATTGTGGAACGAAGGGAAAATTAACGTGAAACGTATGAAGCAAAGTTTCTTACTTATCACTTAACATAAATCCGAGTTTACGCACGGTTTGTAAAATACTTTCGGAAGTCCCTTTGTTCAGTTCTTTCCGCAGGTAACTGATGTACACATCGATGAGATTGGATTCCGGTTCAAATTTATATCCCCAAACATGTTCAGCAAGTTCACCGCGGGTAACAACACGATTTTTATTACGAATGAGATACGCAAGCAAATCAAAAACTTTCGACGAGAATTTTAGTTCCTTTCCTTCTTTGGTAACACGATGCGTATCCAAATCCATAACGATATCCTTGAATTCCAGCGTGTTGGTCGTCAATAATCCGCGACGGCGCAATAATGTTTCGATACGCGCTTGCAATTCAAGAAATGCAAATGGTTTTGCTAAGTAATCATCAGCGCCGGCGCGTAACGCTTCCACTTTGTCTTCCACCATCGTTTTTCCCGACATTACGACGACCATGGATTTGCTTTTGTGTTTGCGAAATTCTCTGAGCAATTGCATTCCATCACGTTTTCCGGGAAGCAATAAATCGAGAATAATAATATCGTAATCGTGACGCAATGCAAGTCGCAATCCTTTATCCGCGTTCATTGCAACATCTACTGCGTAATGCACATCTTCCAAACGTTTGACTAAACTTTGCACGAGCAATGTTTCGTCTTCAATCAATAAGATTTCTGCAGAAACAGAACCGTTCGCGCTTTGTTTATGAAATGCATTCGTTTTTTTCATTAGTTCTGAGAAAACTGCGGTTGTATGGGTGAATACATTCGTATCTCGGGAATATCTTTCAGAATGCCGTGATAGTACGCAAGCCGAAAAAACTCTCTGAGCGATTCGAACTCATGTTCTTGCAGGCGATAGGAAAATGAAGCGAAATATGTATTTCGTTCTATTTCTTCTAATTGTTCATCCGTGAAAAAAACATCGTCGTGCGCTTTTGCGTTCTGTTGAACACGTTCATCAATCATTGCACCAAGGTGAGAAAGTATTTGAAATTCTTTCTCTGTAACCGCACCTTCGAGGCACGCGAATAATCCGACGACAACAGGAAGTTCATACAAATCATTCCATAAGGAAATAACATCCAAACAATCATTACAATCATTTTCCGAAACTCTTCCTGTGCGAATAACTAACGCTGCATCCGCGACCGCAAGCATCGAATCTCTATCACCGATATAAGGAATGACTTTCGGGTGCGATTCATAATGTTCAGCAAGGATGAGCAACGCAAGAACGATTTCGGAAGAATAATTCGGGTCGGCGGCAAGCGTGCGGATTGTTTTTAAACCTTGATTAAAATACAATGATACGTTTCCTCTTCCGTTATGTGCAGAAACTGCAATGTTCGGAATAATGCGATACAGCGATGATTCTTTTGCATACTCAAGCGGAGAAATCAAGGCAAGTTCTGATGTTCGTTCCCGGAATTGCAACGCAAGTTGAGCGGGTAAATCCGTCGTAACACGAAATTCAGGAAACTTTTCTGTTATTGCGAACCGAATTGGTTCTGCGTATAACAACGATGGAATCGCAACCACTTTTCCCCTGAGGTGCGATACGTTATGCATTTATTTTTTGATGAATCTGTTTTGCTGCGAGCGTGCGCATATAGTACAGTTTCGCTCGACGCACGCGCCCTTGTTTCATCACTTCAATTTTGGCAATGCGGGGAGAATGAAGCGCGAAGTTTCTTTCGACTCCGACACCGTGAGAAATTTTACGTACAACAAACGTGGAATTGATCGAATTGTTGTGGCGCTTCACTACAATTCCATGAAATTGTTGAATGCGTTCCTTATCGCCTTCAATAACACGTACGTGAACGTTCACCGTATCTCCCGGTTGAAATATTGGAAGTTCTTTTTGCAGTTGCATTGCTTCGACAATGTTCATTTTATTCATCAGAGTTGCTCCAAAAGTTTCTTTTATACTTTTAAATGTAATTGTTAATTGATTAAATCGTTTCTTCGTTGTTTTGTTTTTTCAAGTCGCCTTTCATCACGCCACATTGCAATTTTCTTCGGGTCGCCGGAAAGCAGAACCGCGGGAACGTTCATCGAACGAAACACCGCTGGTCGCGTGTATGAAGGCGCATCTAACAGTGTATTCTGAAACGAATCATTCAACAGAGATTCTGCATCGCTCACAACGCCGGGAATGAGTCGCACGGTCGCATCAATGACGACAGCGGCAGCAAGTTCTCCTCCGGTTAATACGTAATCGCCAATCGAAATTTCTTTCGTTATCAGTTGCTCGCGCACTCGTTCATCTACTCCTTTATAATGCCCGCATAAGAAAATCAAATGTTGTTTCAATGAAAATTCTGTCGCCAGCGATTGTTGAAATCGCTCTCCGTCAGCGGAAAGATAAATTATTTCGTCGTAGTTGCGTTCTCGTTTCAGGATCTCAATACATTCAAAAATAGGTTCTGGTTTTAATACCATTCCCGCTTCTCCTCCAAAAGGAACATCGTCAATTTTTCGATGCTTGTCGTGCGCATAATCGTGCAAATCGTGAACAATGATTTCGACAAGTTTTTTTTGTTGCGCGCGCTTCAAAATGCTTTCGTTGAACGGACTTTTCAACAACGCAGGAACTCCGCTGATGACATCGAATCGCATTTATTTTTTAAACTCATCAAACTGCAACAATCCCTCCGGCGGACAAAGGATGATAATTTTATTTTTCACATCCACGCTTTCGATTATTTCCCGAACGGCAGGAATCAATATTTCTTTACCGCCGTTCTGCACTACCCACACATCCTGCGAAGGCAAGGATAACACGTCGCGAACTCTTCCAACGAAAACACTTCGAACGAAAACTTCACAGTCGAGTATGTCGTCAATAAACCATTCATTGTGCGGAAGAGCAATTCGTTGCGCTTCATTGACAAAAAGATATTTTCCAACAAGTTGTTCCGCATCATTTCTTGTTGTAATATTTGAAAACGCTATCACTACATACGTTTCGCGAAGTTCGACTTCTTGGATTTCATACTGCTCTGCGGTTTGCAATGTTTCGCCAAGAAATACTTTTGTTAATAACGAAAAACGTTCGAGCAACGATGAATACGGATGTATTTTCACCGCGCCTTTTATTCCAACACATCGAACGATTTTCCCGATTGCGACGAGTTGGTGAACATTCCATAGTTCTGTCGAGTTCTGATCGGTTCGAAAATCCTTCATAAATTCGTCGTACTCTTTAGAACATCCTAATACGAAATCTCAACAGAAAACTTCTTTATGTCGCCGAACTTTCAGCCGCTGGTGTTTTTTCCGACTTCTTTTTCGCTTTGCGTCGCGCTTTTTTTTCCGCTTCGCGCGATTGTTTTTCCGTTTGCATCTGTTGCCATTGTTCCAATGCTAAAGAAATTTCTTCTTCACTTTTTCCGTTTCGGATTAAATTCCATTTTAACCACAAACCTTTTCTTCGAAGCAAACTGCGAACGGTATCCGTTGGTTGTGCGCCGTTCTTCAGCCATTGGAACACTTTATCTTCTTTCACATCAACCGTCATCGGTTGCGTCAATGGATTATATTGACCAACAGATTCAATGTATCTTCCGTCCCGTGGCGATTGTGAATCCGCGGCAACGATTTTGTAAATAGGACTTTTTTTTCTGCCCATTCGCGCTAAACGTAATTTAACCACAATTATTATCCTTGTATGTAAAAAGTATGTTTGTAATAAATTTGTAAAAAAAATCAGTGGAAAAAACCCATCTTGCGAAACACAGCAGGAACTTTTCCTTTCGAGAGCGTTTTCATCATTTGCTGCATTTCTGAAAATTGTTTTAAAACTTTGTTCACTTCCTGAATTGTTGTTCCACTTCCTTTTGCAATTCTTTTTCTGCGATTCCCGTTCAATATATGCGGCTTCAACCGTTCTTCTCTCGTCATCGAACAAATGATTGCTTCTACGTGCTTCAATGCTCCGTCATCAACGTTCATTGCTGCCGAAGAAAGACGATTCATCCCCGGCAGCATTTTTATTACATTTTGTAACGGTCCCATTTTTTTTATTTCCTGCAATTGTTCCAAGAAATCTTCAAACGTCAACGTTGACTTCCGAATTTTTTCTTCGAACTTCCGCGCTTTTGTTTCGTCAACTTGCTCCTGAACTTTTTCGACGAGCGTAACAACATCTCCCATTCCAAGAATTCTTGACGCCATTCGTTCGGGAAAGAATTGTTCCAACGCATCAAGTTTTTCTCCATTGCTGATAAACTTGATTGGTTTATTAACAATGCGCCGAATAGAAAGCGCTGCACCGCCGCGTGTATCACCGTCTAATTTTGTGAGAACTATTCCGTCAAATGTCAATCGGTCGTGAAACACTTTTGCGGTGTTCACTGCATCTTGCCCCGTCATCGAATCTACAACAAACAATATCTCGCTCGGCGATGTTCGTTGTTTAATCGTTTCGATTTCCCGCATCATTTCATCGTCAATATGCAAACGTCCGGCAGTATCTATAATAACAGTATCGCGAGCAGTTTTTCTCGCAAAATCAATGGATGCTATTGCAATATCAATTGCGCCAAGTTCACGATGAGAAAATACGGGAATGTCAATTTGTTTTCCGAGCGTTATCAATTGGTCAATCGCTGCCGGACGATAGACGTCGGAAGCGACAAGCATAGGAAATTTTCCTTTCTTTTTGAGATAGCGAGCAAGTTTTCCGCTGAACGTGGTCTTTCCCGAACCTTGAAGTCCCGCAATGAGAATTACCGAAGGAAGTATTGAAGAAAATTTTATTTCTTCTTTTGTTTCTCCCATGAAACGCACTAACTCGTCGTAAAATATTTTGACGATAAGTTGTCCGGGAGTGATACTTAAAAGAACTTCTTGACCAAGCGCTTTTGTCTGCACTTCGTCAATAAATTCTTTGGTAACTTTAAAGTTTACATCGGCTTCGAGAAGTACACGTCGAATCTCCCGAAGCGATTCTGCAACGTTGCTTTCTGTAATTCGCCCTTCGCCACGAATTTTTTTGAAAACCGTTTCAAGTTTTAGACTTAATTCTTCAAACATTCTTTAATGGCAACACGTACGTTCGGTTCGTTTTTTTGTTTTTTTTATCAAGATAAAAAAACGTCCGCAAATATATGCAGACGTTAAAAAGCACGGGCAAATTTATAGAAATTTACCTCAACGACAAAATATTTTATGAGTTTTTTAATGATTTTCTCATAAAAGAAATAAATAAAAAAACTTTTTTCACGTGCTCACTCTCGGTGTTCCATCGCCACGAATTGTTTTTTTTCTTCTTCGTGCAGCGGAGCATAGCGAATCATTTTCCCGAACAAAAATTGTTCCATACACATCCCTGCAATGGGCGCAGCAATGGCTCCGCCTTTGCCGCCGTTTTCAACTAAAACACAAATGGCGATTGTTGGATTGTGAAATGGCGCAAATCCGATAAACCACGCATGGTCATTGCCGTGAGGGTTTTGTGCCGTTCCTGTTTTTCCTGCAACGTCTACACCTTTGATACGTGCTGTGGAGGCAGTTCCACCGGGCGTCATCACGACGTGGTACATTCCTTCGCGAACAATATCCAGAACTTCTTTCGAAAGTCCGGTTTCTTTTTTTGTTATCGAGTACGTTTGAAGAGATTTTGAAACTCTATCGCGAATCGCTGCAACGGCGTGTGGTTGATACAGTATTCCGCCATTGCCCAGTGCGGCACAATAATTCGCCATTTGCAGCGGTGTTACTCCCAATTCTCCTTGTCCAATTCCTAAACTTACTAAATATCCTTGCGTCCATTTTCCTTTTCCGTATGTTTTATCAAAATATTCTTCGGAGGGAAGAAGTCCGGGACTTTCTTCGTCAATATCTACTCCTGTTTTTTGACCAAAACCAAATCGTAATCCCATATTCGTCCATCGCGGGAATCCTGTTTTCAGCATTAACGTATAGAAAAAAACATTGCACGAACGCTGAATCGCTTGTACAACATTTGTTGAACCATGAACGTGCATATCGTTAAAGATATGATTCCCGAATCGAAATTTTCCTGTGCATTGCACTCGCCATTCGGTATTGATTATTCCTGCTTCAAGCGCTGCACAAGCGAGCAACATCTTCAATGTTGAACCGGGTGGATATTTCGTTAACGTTGCACGATTGAATAATGGTTTTTCGTCGTTGCTGTTCAGATATTTCCATTGTTCTTTCCAAATTGCTCCACCAAACCATGATAAGTCATAATCCGGTTTACTTACCATCGCAAGTATGCCGCCATCTTGCGGGTTCAAAGCAACAATGGCGCCGCGTTTATCCGCCATCAACGATTCGGCGAGTTGTTGTAATTCAAAATCCATCGTCAAGAGTAAATCGGTTCCATCTTTCGGACGAATATCACTTGCACCGTCATTATATTTTCCGACTATTTGACCGTGAGCATTGATGGCAATTAACTCGACTCCCGGTTGACCGCGGAGAAACGGTTCGTACGCCGCTTCTAATCCGTTTGCGCCAAGTAAATCTCCTTGCCGATAGAGCGTACTTTGTTCCGCAAGCAGTTTTTCAGAAATCTCTTTTACATAGCCAAGGATGTGCGATGCTTTGGCGCGGGTTACATAAAACCGTTTCGTTTCAATTTGATAATCAATACCTGGAAATTCTTTGTGATGTTCTTCAAGAATGGATAGCGTTTGAAAATCTATATCCCGCTTTAATCGCGACGGAATGTACGGGTTAAATCCGCGGGCGCGTTGCAGTTGTTTGCGAACAAGTTCAGGCGTCATCTGCAATATACGCGCCAGCGGTCCCATGGTTGATTTGTCAAATTCATTCGGTATGATGCTCACGGTATACGAAGGACGGTCATCAACGACAAGATGGTCATGACGGTCGTACATAAACCCGCGTGTTGCTTCGGTTATCACTCTGCGAATACTGTTTTCTTCCGAGTGCTTTTCATACTCGGAACGATAGAGCCATTGCAACTGAATCAATCGGGAAAAAAACAAAAGAAATACGATTATAATTACGACAGTAAAAATTTTGCTCTTTGTAGATTGTTGAATTTCTTCCGGAAGTTTCATAGTTAATTCTGAATGAATAACGAATGTTGTTTTTGGTAATGTTTCACACGTGTTGTTTTCAATCTTTCGTTGTCCGAATAGCGAATTGATACGAATTTACGAATGATAAATATTTCGCAAATCCGCAAACATTTGTTCTTCGCACGATGAAAGCATTATTTCTTGCACCAGCATTTGTGAAACAAAACCTCGAAATCCTCCAAATTTAGAGTACACAGTCTAAAAAACAGAGTATGTACTCTGAAAAATTGAGTACATAGTCTAAAAACTCCAAGCATCAAAAAAAAAATCCCAAATAAATCCCAATGAATAAAATTCAAATGACAAAAATAAAGCAAAAACCGTATTTGTTTGTCAATGACTCATAGAGGGATTTCGGAATTTGGAATTTATTTGTCATTTGGGATTTGTCATTTGAGACTTTAGAGATGCCCTGTATTCAATCCCAGACTACGTTCTTTTCCACAACAATGGAACAATACTTACTGCCGAAGTATAAGCGGTTGTTCCGATACCAAATTGAATAATGGTTCGTGCAAACTCGATTTCCGTGCCTTGTAAATACACGACAAAAAAAATGATGTTATGTGCGAGCGAAGAAAATATCACCGCAAAAAAAAAACGATAGGTTCCGAATACTTCGGACGATTTAAATTCATCGTAGAAATATCCGGCAAGAAATCCGCAAACGGTTTTCGCGAGTGCGCCGATTCCTAAAAAATCTCCGCTGATAACGTCTAAAATAAGTCCGCTCACAAATCCCGCAACAGTACCGGCTATTTGTCCCTCGCGCAGTGCCACAACGACAATCCATAATGCAACGACATCGGGCATGATTCCTTCGATGGAAATCAAACGCATCGCCGTTGTTTGCAATGCTATCAGCGCAACACCCCAAAGAATATTTCGCAAGAATGTTTTCATTGGTCTTGGCGGTTGGCGGCGTTTGTTTGTTCAAAAGCATTTCGTTCGCTATCGTCTTTGGAAATGATAACAAACACGCGTTCAACAGTTGCGAAATCTACGCTCGGAGTAATTCCGACTTCCTGAAATATTGTTTCGGGAACGTGATACACGGAGGAAACAATTCCAATTTCGATATTGCGCGGATACAGGCTGCTGAATGGCGATGTTACAATTCTATCGCCTGGTTTGATGTCCACGGATTTGACAATATTTTTTAATACCAACTGAAGACCGCCATTCCACGCCACAATTCCATTGACGCGGCTTCGTTCAACCGTTGCACTTACACGACTTTCGCGGTGGAGGAGTATTTGTCCGAGAGAATAGTTATCGCTCACGGCAATGATTCTTCCCACAAGACCTGTTTCGGTGATTATCGGCATATTTTGCTTGATGCCGTTTTCTTTGCCGATGTTCAACGTTATCGTATTACGCATAAGATGAATATTTTTTCCCACAATATCGGCGGCAACGAGCGTACGATTGCTTCGTTCGCGAAACGCCAACATTGTTCGCAAGTGCAAATTTTCCAAAGCAGCTGAACGAAGGAAACTGACTTCTTCCGAAAGCGAAACGTTCAGTTCCTGCAAGGTATTTCGCTGGCGCTCCAAAGCAAACGGATTGGGAAGAAAGGAAAATGCATCTTGCGTATAACCGATAAACGCAATGGCGAACGATTGCAACGCACGAATCTGTTTGTTGTTATTCTGTGTCATCAATGCAACAGAAAGCGTTACGAACAATGCAAAAATTAAATATGCACGGAACGTTTCAAAAATATAAACGAGAATTCGAAACAAGGAAGGAAGGTGATTTTAGATTGTAGCTTTTACACTGAAAAAAAAGGAACAACGAAATCTACGTATCAAACTTCATAAGGCATCAATATTTTCTGCTTCGTATCAATACTTTCATATAATGATTCATATCATCGAGAACTTTTCCCGTTCCGCGTACGACTGCTGCAAGCGGGTCTTCGGCAATATGTACGGGCAGACTTGTTTCCAAACGAATGCGTTCGTCAAGACCTTTGATGAGCGCGCCGCCGCCTGAAAGCATTATGCCGTGGTCTAAAATATCTGCAGAAAGTTCTGCAGGTGTTCGTTCCAACGTTTGACGAATCGCATCAACAATTTGCTGCACTCCTTCGCTCATCGCTTCACGAATTTCCGCTGATGAACCAACAACGGTTTTCGGAATTCCGTTGACTAAATCCCTTCCTTTCACTTCGATATCACACTCTTCATTTAACGGCATCGCACTTCCCACTTCGCATTTAATGGCTTCCGCCGTTCGTTCTCCAACAAGAAGATTGTGGTTCTGTTTGAAACTGCGAACAATGGCGTTGTTCAATTCATCTCCAGCGATTCGAATAGATATTTTTTCAACAATTCCCGAAAGAGCAATCACAGCAATTTCTGTTGTTCCTCCTCCAATATCTACAATCATATTTCCGAATGCGCCGTCCACATCCATTCCTACGCCAATCGCTGCAGCCATCGGTTCTTCGATCAGATGCACTTCTTTTGCGCCTGCGTGTTCTGCACTATCGCGAACCGCGCGTTTTTCTACTTCGGTAACTCCGCTGGGAACGGCGACAACAATTCTTCGACTCGGCATAAATCCTGAGTGAATTTTTTTGATAAATTCGCGCAACATTCCTTCTGCAATTTCGAAATCTGCAATAACACCGTCGCGCAACGGACGAATGACGGTAATATCGGAATGTGTTCTCCCCAACATTTCCCGCGCTTCATTTCCGATAGCAATTATTTTTTTGGTGTTGCGGTCGAATGCAGCAATAGACGGCTCGTTGAGTACAATGCCTTTCCCTCGCAAATAAATCAGCGTGTTTGCCGTGCCTAAATCAATAGCAAGGTCGGAAGAAAAAAGTGAGAATAAACCCATTAAATATTTTAGATTTTAGAATTACGATTTTTTAGATGTTTCTTCGTAGTTAATGTTTTGATTTTTTTCAGCAATAATAATTTCAATAATCCCAATAATTCCCAGTGAATAATCATCCGCAAATTTCTTTGAACACACGCATAAAATTTCCACCAAGAATTTTCTTCACATCATCTTCCGAATAGCCGCGTTTCAATAATTCGCGCGTGATGTTTGGTAAAAAAGTTACATCGTCCATTTCTTGCGGAACTGCATTGATGCCGTCAAAATCAGAACCAAGTCCAACGTGGTCAACGCCAATCAATTTCGCAACGTAATCAATATGGTCAATCAATACCGAAAGCGGGGGACGAATTTTTTCATATTCAGCATTCAACAATTCCGAAATTTTATGGTCTCGTTCAAAACCATTGCCTGAAAAATTTTTGGTGATATCATCTATTTCCCATTGATGATTTACACGAACCATTTTTTCTTTTCGCTGATATGAACTATCAATAAATCCCGGATTGAAATTGATGAACACAACGCCGCCGTTTTTCGCAATTGCTTTCAGTTGTTCATCTTTTAAATTGCGGCGATGCGGGCAAATATTGTACACCGACGAATGAGATGCAATTACCGGTTTCGTCGTTGTTCTCATTACATCCCAAAACGTTTGCTCGCCAACGTGGGAAATATCCACCATCATTCCGAGTTCATTCATTCTGCGAACAATTTGTTTTCCGAAATCGGTCAATCCTTTTCTCGCGTTTCGATTTGTTGTATCGGTTTCAAAACTTGCCGATGTTGCCCAATTGACGCTGTTATTCCACGTGAGCGTTATCGAACGAATTCCGCGTTCGTAAAAATTATGGAGTTTTTCCAGTTCGCGTTTCTCATTCACCAACGTATCTTCAAGCGGATGCGCTCCTTCCATTCCAAGAATTGCAACAAGTTTTCGTTGTTTGATAAACGACGTAATTTCTCGCGATTCCCGTGCTATCGCTATCGCGCCTAAATTTCTGCGCACCAGCGATTCCATCGAATCGAGCATTGCATTGGCATACTCGTACGAATGAGGAATTTTTTCCGGAGGAACCCACACGGAAAATACCTGAACATCAACGCCGCCTTCTCTCAATCGCGGAATATCCGAATGTCCTTTCTCCGTACGAATAGCAATATCCTCTCCTTCCATTATGCGCTGCAACACATCGTTATGCGTATCAACAACGAGCGCATCGTAATGCAATCGCTCGTAATCTATGGAAAAAGAAAAGGCAAATGCGACAAGGGAAAAAAGGAGAAACAGCGATTTCTTTCTTTTCAGCAATGCAAAGAAAAACTTCAAGCGAAAATTTTGCTGACCGATGGCAATGCGCTCACGGTTCACTTTGTTGTTCTTCTTTCTTTTCTAACTTCAACGATTGCACTTCTTCGCGGATTTCCTGCGCTTTGCGTTTTAAGTCAGCCATGTGCTTTCTCACACGAACGCCCGCAGAAGCGTTTCCTTTTCCGTAAAATTTTCTAAAATCGTCTTGAAAAGTTTCGATTAGCGTAATCAATTCTTGATAACGGTCCATTGTTGTATTGTAATATGTTAATGAATAATTTCCATTGCAGAACAATGGAATGAATTAAAAAAAATCGTCCTGGATATCTCTTCGTTCACAATCTCTTGTTTGCTTTCAAAAACGAACGCTTCAAATTCTCTAATAATTCTTCGCGCCGATAATATATTTTTTTCAATGCGCGCGGCTTGCATTGCGAGAGAACATACGACGTAATGATGGGAAGTGCAACGGTGGTATCTAAATATGCAACGACGGTATCGGAAAGTTTTTCCGGGTCAACTTTTCCCCAACTTACTGCTTCGCTTGGTGTCGCTCCCGATAGCCCTCCCGTATCAGAACGCGCATCAGTTATCTGCAAAAAATAATCGTGTCCGCTTTCCCGAATGCCGAACACTTCCTGAATTTGCGGCTCCGTTTGCAACATAAAATTTTTTGGCGAACCGCCGCCGAGTATAAACACTCCGCTGGATGTTCCCCGTTGTTTCGCTTCCAGCACTATTGCCGCTGTCTCATTGACATCGAGCAAAACATCAATGCGCGATGCATATCCTTCAAATTCCAACCGAGCGATATTCATTCCTAACGAACTATCTCCAGGAGACGACGTATATATCGGAACGCCGTATTTATACGCGGCAGAAAGCATACTCATATTTTTTATTCCTAAAATTTTTTCGCGTTCTGCAACATATTTCCCTAACTGAAAATGAAGTTCTGCTGTTCCCATTTCTTTTTGAAATTCAGGAAGTTTTACCAGTTCACGAAAAAATTTATCCGTCGCATACAACACTTCTTCATCGAATACAATATCATAAATCCGAATAACGCCGTGCTTTCTCAATACCGTATCGTCCACAAATGGTTTTCCGCGATGCAGTTCATGTCCTATCGAAAAATGCGTATCATGATAAATATTGGCTCCCGTTGAAACAATCCAATCGACAAATCCCGCTTTCATCAATGGAACAATGCACGTTCCGCCAAGTCCTGCCGGTGTTAATGCCCCCGTTAAACTCATACCAACGGTACAGTTTCCCGCTAACATTTTTTGCGACAGCAACTGACATACTTCTTTTAATCGCGCTGAATTGTATGCGTTAAAATATTTGTCAACAAGCTCTACCACGGAAACATTTTTCGGAATAGAATTTCTTTCAATGGATTTCCCGTGAAAGAAACGTTGCTTAAAATTTTCGTTCTTCAAAGTGCAGGTCTCTTGTTTTGATTTTCTCGTAAAAAAACGGGTTAAATATAACGTTTTTAGAAAGTGAAACAAATAAATTGCCGATTTTTTTAAAAAAAATGAGAAAAGTTATGTTCATTTTTTGAAATATTCTTGCGCTGTTCTCATTCACTACGAAAGAAATCCCAACAAGTATTTTTCCTTTTTCAGTGTTTTCAATAAGTTTGACAAAATTTTATGTACAGAGATGCGTGCCAGTAAAAAATATTTCGTCGGTATCGAAGGCGGAGGAACAAAATCATCCATTATTCTTTCCGATGAAAATGGAACGATCATTTCAAAGGCAAAAGGAAAAGCTACGAATCCGAATGTTATAGGTTTTGAAACTTCTGCGAAAAATATTGTTGATTCGATTTCGTCTGTATGTAAAAAATCGAACTGTGCATGGAAAGAAATTTCTTCAATAACAATTGGAACTGCAGGCGGTGGAAATTCAGCAAGTCAATTACATTTGAAAAAGGAATTGCAAAAAAAAATTCGGGACAAAAAGTTTTTTCCGCTCATCAGAATTACCAGCGATGCCGAAATCACTGCTGAAGCCGCGCTCGGCAATGAAAGCGGAATTGTATTGATTGCCGGAACGGGTTCAATTCTTTTGGGAAAAAAAAACGAACCGCGATTTACAAATCACGAGTCACAAATCACGAGTCGCGAACCACGAACGTTCCGAATTGGCGGATGGGGCAATATTCTCGGCGATGAGGGAAGCGGATTTGCTATCGCTCGCGACGGAGTAAAAGAAGTTGTGAACACATTCGATAGAAACAATGAAGTTACACCATTAACGAAAACTGCTTTGAAATTTTTCAGTGCAAACAATGTGTACGAACTTCCGTCAAAAATTTTCAACGGGAAAAAAAACCTTGCTTCGTTTGCGCCGAGTGTGATTGAACTTGCGCTGAAAAATGATTCTCAAAGTTTATTTGTCGTGGAATTTCATTGCAATGCTCTGTTGCAACAATTACAATTGGTGTGCAATCATTTTCCCAATATCAATAAACTTCCCCTTGTTTTACTCGGCGGATTATTAGAAAACGAAAATTTCTATTCGCAAATGCTGAAAGATAACATCGAACAATATTTTCCACAACTGGAAATACAAAAGCCAAAATTTCCTTCTGCGTACGGTGCTATTCTTTTATCAATGAAAGCCAAATGATAACAAATTACAAATTACAACTTGCGAATTACAATTTACGATTTGCAAAATTGCTCTTCGCTCTTTGCTCTTTGCTCTTTGCTCTTTGCTCTTTGCTCTTTGCTTTCTGCTCCCCGCTCTCCGCTCAAACGTGGAGCGATTCTGTTCTTCAAAAAATGACACTCGAAGAAAAAGTTGCGCAACTCGTAATGCCGAAAGTGTACGCGTATTATTATGCAAAAGGAACGGATGAATACGACAGACTTTTACATTTAGTACGAACTCGAAAAATAGGAAGCATCGCAATTTTCCAAAGTGATTTGTTTGAAGTCGCAACATTGATAAACGATTTGCAAAAAGAAACGAATGTTCCGCTTCTTGTTGCAGCCGATTTTGAAAACGGGCTTTCGATGCGAATACGACGAGGGACATCATTTCCGCATTTGATGGCGCTCGGTGCAACTCGCGATACTTCGCTTGCATATCAAATGGGAAAAATTATTGCAGAAGAATCGCGTGCAATCGGCGTGCAAATGAATTTTTCTCCCGTTGTTGATGTGAACAACAATCCGTTGAATCCGGTAATAAATTATCGTTCGTTTGGAGAAACTTCTCAACTTGTTTTGCAAATGAGTTCGGCATTGATTCGCGGAATGCAAGACAACGGAATTATTGCAACGGCAAAACATTTTCCCGGACACGGCGATACGGATGTTGATTCACACAGCGATTTGCCATTGTTGAAATTTTCTTTGAAACGTTTAGATTCTCTTGAACTTGTTCCGTTTCAAAATGCAATAAACATTGGTATAAAATCAATGATGATTGCGCATCTCGCAATTCCTTCGTTAGAACAAAACACAAAAATTCCTGCATCGCTTTCTTCCAACGTGATTGAAAATCTTCTCGAAAAAAAATTACACTTCAACGGGCTCATCATTACTGACGGTTTGGAAATGCAAGGAATCAGAAAAAATTTTTCCGACGGTGAAATTGCAATTCGCGCCATTGAAACAGGAAGCGATATTTTGCTTGGTCCAGTTGATGATGATGTTGCAATTGATTCAGTTTTATTTGCAGTTCAAAGCGGAAGAATTTCCGAAGCAAGAATCAATCAATCCGTGTTGAAACTTTTGAAACTAAAAGAAGAATTACAACTCAACAAAAAAAGATTTGCAAGCGTTGATTCGATTCGGGAAAAAGTAAATACGCCGGAGCATCAATTCGTAGCGAAAACTATTGCGCGAAAAAGCATTACCGTGTTGAAAAATGATTCGCTTCTTCCGCTTGAACAATTTCGAGATAAAAAAATTCTCAATCTCTGTGTTGCAACAAATGATGATTACAGAATTGATGTTCATCGTCCTACGCGAAGATTAGCAACTGAACGGTACGATGTGTATTTCACCGAAGTTTTGAAAAAGCGCGCGAAAAATGTTACAACTGTTTTATTTGACACGCGCACAAATAAAGATGATATTGAAGATGTTCTGAAAAACATAAAAAAATACGATGCAATTATTTGTCCGATGTTTTTACGACCGAATAATTCTACAACATTCGGATTATCAGAAATTGTTTTTGATGCATTGAAGAAAATTTCCGATTCGGAAAAACCAATCGTAATGATTTCATTCGGCAATCCGTACGTGTTTTCAAAACTCAATAAGGCAAATGCACTCATCGCAACATATTCAGATGTTGAGCCGACAATAGAATCCACAATCGAAGTTTTGTTTGGTGAAAGCGAAGTACAAGGAAAACTTCCTGTAACAATTCCGAAAACGTTTGCGTACGGCGATGGATTACAAGTTCCGCAAACAACAATTAGAAAAGATTTTCCGCTTGCAGCAAATTTCGAGAAAGAAAAATTGTACGAAGTTGATTCGGTTGTAATTCGTGCGATTCGTGATTCCGCTTTTCCTGCCGCGCAAATGTGTGTTGTAAAAAACGGAATTCAATTCTATAATAAATCATTCGGCAAATTGACCTACGATAGAAATACTCCCGAAACAAATTCCAGTACGCTGTTCGATTTGGCTTCGCTGACAAAAGTCGTAGCAACAACTTCTGCGATAATGAAATTGTGCGATGACGGAAAAATTTCTCTCGATGATTCGGTTACAAAATTTATACCACAGTTTGGCGTGAATGGAAAAGAAAAAATTTTAGTGAGAAGTTTACTTTTACACAACAGCGGATTACCGGCATTCAAACAATTTTACAAAATGAATCCGCAGATGAAAGCAAGTGAAGTTCTCGATTCAATTTATGCGAGTGAATTGCTTTTTCAACCCGGGGATTCAACATTGTATAGCGATTTCAATTTCATTGTGTTGGGAAAAATCGTTGAAACGATTTCCAGAAAATCGCTCGACAAATATTGTTCAGAAAATTTCTTTCAACCGTTGCGAATGAAAAATACATTCTTCAATCCAACAAAGTACGATTCCGAAAATTGCGCTCCGACAGAAATTGATACATCGTGGAGAAAACAAACCGTGCAAGGAAGTGTTCACGATGAAACTTCGGCGATGCTCCGCGGAATTGCAGGACACGCGGGATTATTTTCCACAGCAAGTGATTTAGCAATTTTTATGCAAATGCTTTTGAATGGAGGAAATTACGGCGGCAAACAATATTTGAAAAAAGAAACTATTGAACTTTTCACTACGCGACAAAACGAAAAATCTTTGCGTACTCTCGGTTGGGATTCGAAAACGACAAACGGTTACAGCACTGCAGGAAATTTATTTTCACAAAATTCTTTCGGACACACGGGATTTACCGGAACTTCTATTTGGGTAGATAAAGAAAAAAATTTGTTCGTCATTTTTTTAACAAACAGAACTTTCCCCACACGTGCGAATACAAAAATTCGAGAAGTGCGGCCAAAACTGCACGATGCAATTATCAACGCGATGAAATAAATTTTTGTTTCATTTGCTGCTGTGTATTTTTACCACATCATTTTTCAAAATTAAAATCAAAAAAAATTATGAAAGAAATCAATTATCTTATTTGGCGCGAAGGAAAATATTATGTTTCAAAGTGTCTCGATGTAGAAGTTTCATCGTTTGGAGAAACAATTGACGAAGCGAAGTTTAATTTGAAAGAAGCAGTAGAACTTTATTTTGAAGATGAAAATGTAGAGTTTACTGAAATTGGTGAAGTAATGATTGGCAGAGAAATGATCAATGCCTAAATTATATTCTTCAAAAGAAATAGAATCCGTTCTGAAACATTTCGGATTTCAATTTTTATATCAAAAAGGTTCGCACGGAAAGTATAAAAACAAAGGAGGAAGAGTTGCAATTCTTCCTATGAACAAAAAAGAAATTCCTCTCGGCACGTGGCGCAGTATTTTAAAACAAATGGGAATTTCTTCAGAAGAATTTGTTTCAAGTATTAGAAAATAAATAAATCCGCAATTTCAAAATTTGAATGGTTCTTTTCTACTATCCGCAAAATACTCCGCCAAAACTTGGTCGTTTGCCGCTTTCAACTCTGGCTCTTGCATCGGTGTTTGAAGGAAAGGAAGAATATATTTTTGTTGACGGAAATGTTCAACGAAATGCTTTACCATTTATTCTTTCCTCGATAGAAAAATTTCCGATTGATGTTGTCGCTGTTTCTGTAATGCCAGGAACGCAAATGCTGAACGCAATTCACCACACAAAAGAAATCCGAAAAAAATTTCCAAATGTAAAAATTGTGTGGGGCGGATATTTTCCTTCGATGCACACGGAATCAACGTTGAATTGCGATTACGTGGACTTTGTCATTCGCGGACAAGGAGAAATTGCATTTCCCAAATTAGTGGAAGAAATTCGCGGAAGTGCAAATTATTCTTTCATTCCGAATATTTCTTTTGGGAATGGAAATTCTTTTCAACACAATCCCGAACTTCCGATATATGACCCGAATGAACGTCCGCTTCTTCCCTATCATCGCGTGAATATGGATGATTATGCAATTCCAACATTTGTCGGAAAGCGAACATTTGCACACGAATCGAGTGTTGGTTGTCCGCACAAGTGTAATTTTTGCGGCGTTGTGGATGTGTTTCATTCACGTTGGAAAGCAGAAACACCGGAACGAACGTATGAAGTAATGAAACTTTTGAAAGAGAAGTATGGAATGGACGGATTGGAATTTCACGATTCGGATTTTTTTATTTCTGAAAAACGTGTTGTCGAGTTATGCGAAAAAATTCTTCCGCTCAATGTCAAATGGTGGAGCGAAGGAAGAATTGATGAACTTCTGAATTACGAAAAATCCACGTGGAAATTGATGGAACGCGCGGGACTCAGAATGATTTTTTTCGGTGCAGAATCGGGACTTGATGAAACGCTACAATTGATGGACAAAGGAAGAGTAACGGTTGAACAAACAAAACAAATTGCCGCGATGTGTAAAGAATACAACGTGCAATCGGAATTTTCTTTCGTGATGGGAAGTCATCCGACACGAACGGAAGAAGATATTGATGCGACAATAAATTTGATGTACGAATTGGAAAAAATAAATCCGCAATCGCAAATGCATCCGTTTATTTACACGCCGGTTCCATTTGGTACAATTTACGACAAAGCGGTGGAAGGCGGTTTGAACTATCCGAAAAATCTTGACGAATGGGCTTCGCATGAATGGGAAATGTACACGTTGCGTAGAAATCCGCACACGAAATGGTTAACGAAAAAACTCTACAACAAAATCCTCAACTTCCGCGCCGTGCATCAAAGTTATTTTCCGAAAGTAAATGATAAAATTATTCCGCAGTGGAAACTGAATACATTGAAAGCAATTTCATCCTGGAGATACAAGACGAGATTTTTTGACGGAGCGTATGAATTGAGATTGGCGTTGAAATTGTTGCTCAATACGCCAAGTAAGAATGAAAGTTTTTAATTTATAAATGTAAATTTCTAACTGATTTTGGAATACAAAATTAATATCGCATATTTCATCGCATCTTTGAAAGATTGTCTATGATATTAAAAAATTATTGGGTCAAGTCAATTAACATTTTACTGTCAATAGCTTTGTTAATTACTCTTGAAAATTGTAAGGAAGATAACATTATGGTAAAAAACAAAGAGCCAAATATTACTCTTCTGACTCCGAACGGCGAAGAAAATTGGTTATGTGGAACAACACAAACTATCAGATGGTCAAGAAAGGATGTTAGCGGAATACTCAATATTTATTTAACAAAGGGAGATACCTTCAGCCTTCTCCTCTATTCTGTTACAAATCGTGAAAATAATTTGCGGTGGTTAATACCTTCTGGATTGAAAACAGGCAATGATTACCGTATCCGAATATCAAGTGATAGAAATCCGACCTTATCCGATGAGAGCAATAGTAATTTTTCAATTATCAATAATTTACTTTGGACTGGAAACCATACCAACGATATTAACTCTGTGGCATTTAATCATGACGGAACAATTGTTGTTTCAGGAAGTGATGATTTCACTTTAAAATCTTGGAATGCAGCTGATGGCTCGCTTCTTTGGATGAGAAATCATAACAATCGGGTTAATACAGTTCTTTTTAACCCTACTGGAACCATTGTTGCCTCTGGAAGCGATGATGGTACAATCAAGCTCTGGAATGCGAACGATGGTACTCTTCTGTGGACTGGAAATCATAATTACTATGTTTCCTCAATTTCATTTTCACCTGATGGTAATAAAATTGCATCAGGGGGCTATGACGATACTTTGAGATTATGGAATGTGAGTAATGGTGAAATTCTCTGGAAAGCCAAAAACTATTACAGTATATACAAGCTTGCTTTTAGTCCAGATGGAAATAATATCGTTTCAGGAAACTCAAACGGAACGATAAAAATGTGGAATGTCTCAAATGGCTCGTTAATTTGGAGTGTAAATATTGGAAATGGTGTTAGCTCATTATCCTACAACCCCAATGGCGCTTCATTAGTTGTTGGAAGTTATTCGGAAATATCTGTTTTAAATTCCTTAAATGGTAATTTGTTATGGTCCGCTAATCTAGATAATAATGTAACATCCGTATCATATAATTTTGATGGGAGTAAAATTATTTCAGGAGCATCTTATGGCGGAATAAAACTATGGAAAGCAAGTACCGGTGAATTGCTCTGGCAAAGCGACATCTCAAGTTCGGTATATACTGCTTTATTTAACAACGACGGAACTTTAGTTGCAGCAGGATATGGAAATAATGCTATTAAAATTTGGAATTCGAGTAATGGTACACTGCTTTGGACGGGCAATCATTCTAACAGTGTGGACGTTATTTCGTTTAGTCCAGTTGGAACAAAAGTTGTTTCGGGAAGTAGCGATAATTCCCTGAAATGTTGGTCGCTTGATAGTTTACACTATAAACAGTAAGGAATTCTAAACTTCACTTTAATTATAATTGAAAGGTATAATTATGTCAAAATATATTATTACACTCGTTCTTTGCTTTTGTTCACAACTTAAAAGCCAGTATTCGAACATCCCGAGCGCATCATATTTGCAATCTGAAACAGTGCTCGGCTCAGAAAAAGAACGATATTATTCATTACGAATGGAAGCGCTCGGAAGAGATTTTTCTGGATATATATCTGATCAACTAACCGATCTGTATAGAAACCCCTCATATTTTTCGAAAGTGACAAAACCATTTTTATTGGGTGAAATATATAAAGCCCCTAATTTTAAGATAGGTTATAATGGCAAATTTGGAATTTTAGTTCGGGGGAATTTTTCGAATTCTAAAAAGGACGATGGAAAAACTGATGATGGATTATTAAATAATATCTATTCGATAGAAGAAACAAAAAATTATTCAACTCGAAACGACAGATGGTTTGACACGCAAATTTTATACGGCGCACAATTTTCTAATAAAATTTCGTATGGTTTTGGATATACTTTTGGTTACAATCAATACCCATCAAACTTACTTAACGTAAATAAAACTGAGACCATCGAATCAGAACAGTACTCCTCTTATTCCTATTATCGAAGAACATCTTCGAATAATAAAACAGACCAGAGCACAACAGATAACACAATGAATCATATTCTCCGTACCGGAGTAATTTGGGACCTTGAGAATTATACTCTTGATGGATTGCTGACTCTCGAATACCAAACATCTGAAAATACTCGTGAATCTTATCATAACTGGCATTATAAAACAATCAGAAATCAATCATATCTAAGTGGACAAAATACTTTTGATATGGAAATGCAAGACAGATTGGAAAGTGATTTTAAGAGTTATGACTTAGATGTATATAATTTAAAATTAGATTTACTATACAAAGAAAATACTCAAACGAATGCACCGTTTATTGCTCATGCTGGCATTGGTTTCACACATTTTGAGTCAAAAGACAACATTAGCTCCGGAGAACAATCAACTTATCTTGATGAGAGTTCAGGCTATACTTACAATGATACTTCATTACGGTATTCTCTCAATCAAGACGATTATTATACCCTACCAAACGGATATGCATTTCAAATAAAAGGCGGAATCGTTTGGAATTTTCAGCATAATGATTTTTTATTTGCATTGGGTCCAACAATTAAATTTTGGTATAATAGCTATAAATACAACGTCCACAATACAATTGTCGATTCGGAAACCATTTCTTATTCTTCTCCTGAAACAACCATCGTTGAAAAAGGAACTTCCGAATCTAATATCTATCGTTATACCACTAACTTGTCTCGCCTTCGAGTTTCCATTCCACTTTGTGTCGAATATGAAGCGTATACTGATTTATTTTTTCGTAGCGGTTGGGTAGTAAATTACGTTTTCAATGATAAAAATATTAACGGTATCGAATATTATTCCCAATCAACTTCTGAATTTTCACACTCTTCATCAGGTGGATTTGATTATTCAACTGTAACTTTTGGGTTCGGTTATAAACCTATCACAAACCTTGAAGTTGATGTTATCACTTCCGATAATATTTTTTCACCAAGGTCGTGGTATTTTTCTGTAGTCTATCGATACTAAATAACCTGTTTAATTTCTAATCAGAGGATTACTAAAAAAAAATTTTTGCATGAGTTGATTAAATGAGACATCGGCATTTAGATTGGTGAACTCCTTAAATTAAAATCAAATTGAGTTGATGTTTGATAGTGTGAACCTGCACTATAATTTTTCTTTTTTCAATTCGGTAAAAACTCTTGTCATTGAACTTCCGCGCTTTTCTTAACACGCTTTCCAATCGCGTTTATTCGCTTCCGATTGTAATTCTGTATGTAACGGAAGGATGCAATCTGCAATGCGTTATGTGTTCGTATCGCGAACCGCTTCCGAATGAACTTTCATTCTCGGAAATCGAACAACTTGCGCGACAGCTGAAACGATTCGGTTTACGATACATCGTTTTTTCCGGAGGAGAACCGTTGTTGCGAAAAGATTTTTCGAATATTTGCGAAACGTTTTCTCAACTTAATGTAAAACAAACGTTACTCACCAACGGCTTGCTTATGGAAAAACGTTTTGATGAAATAGGAAAATATTTTTCAGAAATCATTATTTCACTCGATGGACCAAATGCGGAAACACACAATGCCATTCGCGGTTTAGTAGCGTTCGACCAAATTGTGAAAGGAATAAAAAAAGTTACCTCCTCGAACAATCATCCACAACTTTCCATTCGCTTTGTTATTCAGAAAAAAAACTTCCGTTTGATTTCGGAAATGATTGAGTTCACAAAATCTCTTGGAGTGAATCGTATTTCTTTCCTTCCCGTTGATATTATTTCCGATAGTTTTGGTCGTTACAACAAAGAAGTAATTGTTAAAAATGAAAAACTAATGTTGAACTACGAAGAATCTATTGAGTTTCGCAAAATTATTACGGAAATAATTTCACAACACCAACACGATTTCGAAATGAAATTTATTTCCGATTCGCCGCAATCGTTACTTAATCGCGTACAGTATTTTGAAGCATTGCTTGGAAAAAATTCTTTTCCCAAAAATTACTGCAACGCGCCGAATGTTTCTGCCGTGATTACTTCCACGGGAGAAATGCAACCGTGTTTTTTCCTTCCGCAATTCGCAAATGTTCGAAAAAATTCTCTCGCTGAATCACTCAATAATTCTCAGATTCGCTCAACAAGAAAAAAAGTGCAAAACTTAAAACTCGAACGATGCAAAACGTGTGTGTGTACTCTTGATGTTCAACCGTTCAGTGCGTTATTCGATAAATTCTAATTTCGCATTTCTCTTTTATCAAAATTTTTCTGGCACAAATCTTGATTAAACTATCTTGTTGTTCACAATGTATTGGATTGTAAAACAAGATATTTTATAAATTTTCAGCGTTTTCTTTTTCCTCAATTCTCACTGTTTGAAACAAAAGTTACAACTATGAGAATTTTGTAAAAAAAATTTATGACACTCGACTTCGTATATTCTCCGCGATTTTTCTAACACAATGCTTTTTGCAATCACAGTTTTACAATATCTCATTCCGCTTCTCTATATTTCAACATCGTGGAGATACAGCAGAGAATTTTTCGATAACGACACGCGTTCGGGAAAACTGAAAACGCTGTATCTCGGCGTTACGTTGTTGTTGCATTTTACGTATTTCATTTTACGCACTGCGGAATTGCAGCACATTCCCGTTACCTCTCCGCTTGAACTTCTCGGCGTTCTCGGTTTCACACTTGCCGGCGCATATATTTTCACAGAAATAATTTCTCACGTAAAGAATACCGGATTTTTTGTTCTCGTTATTTCCAGTTTACTTGTAACTCTTTCCTCTTTGTTTTCTCCAAATCATTACGGATTGAATGATATTTTACAAAGCGAATTGCTCGCATTTCATATCGTTTCCGCGTTGCTCGGATATTCTGCATTTGCGCTTTCTGCAATTTACGGTTTGCTCTATGTAATGTTGTATAAAAAAATTCGCAATCACACTTTTGATAATATCTATCGCAATCTCCCCAATCTCGAATCGCTTGAATCGCTTACGTTCAAATCAACGCTTGTTGGTTTTGTTGCTTTGTCCATCGTTATCGGAGTTGGTTTTGTGTGGTTGCCGCAAGCGTTTCCGGAAATTTCGTATTCCGACGCAAAAGTTCTCGGAACATTTTTTATTTGGTTGTTGTATGCAGTCGGACTCCTTGCGAAAAAATTTATAGGATTTCAAGGAAGAAAAATTGCTGTGCTTTCTATGATTGGATTTGTCATTACGTTTCTTTCGATGGCGTTGTCGAATGTTATTTCCGGGTTTCATAAATTTTATTGAAGTGTTATTTGTAATTGGTCATTTGTCATTCGTAAATCTCGATGCACAAATGACGAAGAACAAATGACGAATGACTTTCAAATGTTCGACATCGTTTTAATAGGTCTGAACCACAAAACCGCTTCGGTAGAAATTCGCGAGAAATTATATTACACTCTCGACGAAGCGCGACCGATTTTGCCCGAACTCATTCATCAATTTCTGAAAGAAGGAGTGTTGCTTTCTACGTGCAATCGTACGGAAGTCATCGGCATTGTTGATTCCGAAAATGAAAAACCGAGCAGCATCATTAACTATCTTGTCGAACACAAATCTGCGCAAGACACGATTTCGGAAAAACATTTTTACACGCAACATTCATTTGAAGCGGTGCGTCATATTTTTGAAGTCGCAGCGGGAATTGATTCGTTACTCATCGGCGAAGACCAAATTCTGAAACAGGTAAAAGAAGCCTATGAACTCGCCGTTGAAAAAGAAACGGCGGGAACAGTAATGCATCATTTGTTTCACACAGCATTGCGAGTCGGAAAACGAGCGCGCACAGAAACAAAAATCAATGACGGCGCGGTTTCCGTGAGTTACGCCGCAGTTGAACTTTCCGAAAAAATTTTCGCGGATGTTTCTAAAAAGAAAGCGTTATTAATTGGCGCTGGAGAAACTGCCGAACTCTCAGCAAAAAATTTATTCGATAGAGGTGTAAATGAAATTGTTATCGCCAATCGGACAATCGAAAAAGCGGAAAAGTTAGCAAACGAATTTAAGGGCAAAGCGATTTCGCTTAATGCAATTTCTGAAAAACTTCGCGATGTTGATATTGTGATTAGTTCTGTCAATGCGCCGGAGTTTATTTTAACTTCTGCGCAAGTAAAAAAAGCGATGAGCCAGCGTTCATCGAAACCGTTGCTGATTATTGACATCGGCGTTCCTCGCAACATTGAACCAAGCGTGAAAAATATTGACAACGTGTTTCTCGAAGATATGGATTCGCTGGAACTGATTTCGCATACCAATCGTGAACGCCGCGTTGCAGAAATTCCGAAAGTGCAGAAAATTATTGACGAAGAATTGCGCGAGTTTATTCAATGGTATCAGTCGCTCGACATTACACCGACAATAAAATTATTGCGCGATAGGTTTGAAGAAATCCGCACAAATGAAATTGAAAAAAATAAAAATAAATTTTCCGCGGGTGAATTGGAAAAAATTGAAATCGTTACAAAATCTATTGTGAATAAAATTTTGCACACGCCGACAATAAATATGAAAGAAACAAACGGGCAAACAAATTTCGATAAAAGCGCAATGAATTCAGTAGTGAAACATTTGTTTGGATTGGAAAAGAAAAACATCAATGAATAAAATAATTATTGGGACACGCGGAAGTAAACTCGCACTTTGGCAAACTAATTTCGTCAAAGCGCAACTCGAAAAACTCTTCTCCGAACTCAACATCGAAGTCAACATCATCAAAACAACGGGAGATAAAATTCTTGATTCACCGCTTTCGCAAATTGGAGATAAAGCATTATTCACAAAAGAATTAGAAAACGCTTTGTTGAAAAAAGAAATTGATGTTGCAGTTCATAGTTTAAAAGATTTACCGACGCAACTTCCCGATGGACTAATGTTGACAAGCGTTTTAGAACGTGAAAAACCGAACGATGTTTTGATTTCAAAAAATAATTTGAAACTTTCCCAACTTCCGAAAAATGCAATCGTTGCAACGGGAAGTTTGCGGAGAACATCGCAGTTGTTGCATTGCAGAACTGATTTACAAATAGTTGACTTGCGCGGCAATGTTGATACGCGTTTCAAAAAATTTGATGAGTCGAACTGGAATGCGATGATTCTTGCGTTTGCCGGCGTGAAGAGAATGAATTATGGAGAACGAATTGCAGAAATTATTTCTATGGAAATTTTACTTCCAGCAGTTGGACAAGCCGCAATTGGAATTGAAACGCGAAGCGATAATGAATTTGCAAAAAATGTTGTACGCAAATTGAATCACGACGAAACGGAAATCGCTGCAAAGGCAGAACGCGCATTTCTCCGACGACTGGAAGGCGGTTGCCAAATTCCGATTGGAGCGAATGCAACAATTGTCAACGGAAAATTATTTCTCGATGGCTTGATTGCAAGTTTGAACGGAAAAATTTTATTGCGTGATTCTGTAAATGGAAAAATTGATGAAGCAGAATCGCTTGGAATTTCACTTGCAGAAATATTACTTGCAAAAGGCGGAGATAAAATTCTTGAAGAAATTCGTCTATGAAAGTTTTAATCACTCGCGCAAAAGAACAAGCAGAAGAATTTGCACAACTTCTGCAACTGCATAATATTGAACCAATTATTTTTCCGACTATTGCGATTTATGGACCTTCTTCAAACCCAATAATAACAAACGCAATTAAGAATCTTTATAAAGCGACTGATGTAGTTTTCACCAGTGCAAATGCAGCAAATCAATTTTGTTGGCGCGCATTCTTCATTTGTTCTCAAGAAATGCTACAACAAAAAACTTTTCATACTATCGGAAAAAAAACAAAAAAAATATTAGAGAGTTTTGGTTTTCACGTCGAGCAACTCCCCGATGAATATAACGTTCAACATCTCACTCAAAAAATTCTCGAATTACCGAACATCAAAAAGAGAAAGTTTGTTTTTTTTCACGGAAATTTATCTGATAAAACTTTAGTTGATGCACTACAACAAAATGGGATTCAAGCAGAAGGTGTAATAGCGTACCGAACGGTGAAACCGAGAGTAACCGAATCAAGACGAAACGAGATTGAAAGACAGTTGTTCCAACATAACATTGATGTCGTAACTTTTTTTTCCCCTTCAAGTGCAATAAATTTTTTGAAATTTTTTCCGGGAATTAATTCCCCACAAAATTTTCACACTGCGGCAATTGGAAAAACAACCGCGAATGCTTGTCGGGAACTCGGTTTTCGTGTAGATATAATTCCACACGAATCAACTGCAGAATCACTTGTGAAAGAACTAGTGAAATTTCAACAACCAACAACCTAAAACCTTTAACCTAAAATCAATGTTCACAAACGATATATTTCTTCGCGCTTGTTTCAAGCAACACACGGAACGCACGCCGATTTGGATGATGCGTCAAGCGGGAAGATATTTGCCCGAGTATCGCGCGATTCGTGAGAAGTATGATTTTCTCACGATGTGTAAAACGCCCGAACTCGCCGCAGAAGTTACGCTCCAACCGGTAGATATTATTGGCGTTGATGCGGCGATCATTTTTTCCGACATTCTCGTTGTTCCCGAAGCGATGGGAATGAAATTGTTCATTGAAGAAAGCAAAGGACCGCGATTTGAAAACGCAATTCGTAGCGCAAGTGATGTAGAAAAACTTGTTGTTCCCGATGCAACGGAAAAATTGAAATATGTTCTCGATGCAGTTTCGCTCACAAAAAAAATGTTGAACAATCGTGTTCCACTGATTGGTTTCGCGGGTTCGCCGTGGACGTTGTTTGCATATATGGTTGAAGGAAACGGAACGAAAGATTTTGTCAATGCGAAAACGATGTTGTTTTCCGAACCGAAACTTTCGCACAAACTTTTAGAAAAAATTACTTCTGCAGTTTCACAATATCTAATTGCGAAAATAAATGCAGGAGCAGATGCAATTCAGATTTTTGATACGTGGGGAGGAATGTTGGGATACGATGAGTTGCGCGAGTTTTCACTTCGCTACGTGCAAAAAATTATTTTTGATGTGAAAGAAAAATTCGGCAACACGATTCCGATTATTTTCTTTTCCAAAGGAAGCGGAATGTGGCTCGATGATTTGGTGAAAACGAATTGCGATGTTGTGGGCATTGATTGGACGCTCGATATTTCAGTTGCAAAATATATTGTCGGAAATCGCACGGCGATACAAGGAAATCTCGACCCGATTGTTTTGCTTTCCAAACCGGAAAAAATTATTTCGGAAGCAAAAAAGATTTTAGAAAAATTCGGCAGCGGCGATGGACATATTTTCAATCTCGGTCATGGAATTTTGCCGAATACGCCGGTTGAACACGCGAAACTACTCGTGGAAACGGTGAAACAAGAAAGTAAAAAATATCATCACGAGTAAATTGCCAGTTGTCAGTGGACAGTAGTCAGTTGTTATTAAATCCAATACGTTATGGCGAAAAGCAATTTTGAAAATTTGAAAGTCTATCAATTAGCAGAAACACTTGCGGATAATATCTGGGATATCGTTCTTGAATGGAAACCGCTCGCACAAGATACTGTTGGAAAACAACTCATTCGCTCCGCCGATAGTATTGGAGCAAACATTGCCGAAGGAGATGGACGAGGAAGTTATCAAGACAACAGAAGATTCGTGAGAATTGCTCGCGGTTCATTGAATGAAACGAAACATTGGTTACGTCGAGCATTTAAACGAACGTTGCTTTCCGAAACACAAATCAAAAAACTGAAAGAAATTCTCGACGAACTTTCCCCTAAATTGAATGCATATTTAAAATCTATCGGCACTTCTTCTAAACGAGAACCACTGACAACTGACGACTGACAAACTCACGGAAAGAAAAAAGTTGAAAACGTGTTTCGAACAATTTAAACTAAAGCGCATTTATTTTACAAAACAACTTACGTTTCATATTTTCTCGCAGAAAAATTTAGAAAGAAAACATTATGACACAACTCTTTGAACAAGCAGTTAGCAGAGTTTCACAACTTTCTAACGACACACAAAATGAAATCGCCTCTATTATCATCCAAGAACTTGAAGATGAAGTGAGATGGGAAAAATCTTTTGCTCAATCGCAAGACAAGCTTTCTCTTCTTGCAAAAGAAGCATTGGCAGAATATCGAAGCGGAAAAACCGAACCCTGAATATGAAATGTCCATTATGTGATTTGGAAAACCCACAAAATACTATTAGGTGTGACTGTGGATATGATTTTGCATCAAGACAATTGAAGGATTCTCTTCTACCTCAAGAGGAAAAAGAAGCAGAGTTTGAACGGATTGGTACACATGGCACTAAAGCACTCAGTGAAATTGTAGATAGTATAATTGTAGGTATCGTTATGTTCTATCTCATTTTTAATACAGAAAATTTTTTCCATCTCTTCCCAATGAAAAAATACACAATTTTACTTGAATATTGTTTTTTTTATTCTGGATATTGCTTCATTTTTGAAACTTGTTTCCAAAGAACAATAGGTAATATGGTAACTGGCACAATTGTTACAATGTACGATGGTTCAAGACCAGATATTAAGGTTACTATAAAAAGATCATTATTACGAGTCCCATTTCTTGTTAGATTCTCAAGACGGGGGAAATCTTGGAGAGATGAAATTACTAAAACGATGGTAATAAACATTCAAAATAATTCTATGCATTAAGGTGAGTTGGTATATCAAACTGTACAATGTCTTATGCAACTACCAACATGTTAATTATTTTCAGAAACGAAATTCAATCCTACTTTCAACAACTTCAAAATACAATTTGCAAAAAGTTAGAAGAAGTTGATTGCAAAGAAAAATTTATAGAAGATGAATGGAAACATAATGAGAATGGCGGAGGAAAAACGCGTGTTCTCCAAAACGGAAAAGTGTTTGAAAAAGCGGGAGTAAATTTTTCTGCAATCATTTCTTCACTTTCTGAATCGCTTGCGAAGAAATTGAACGTCGTTCCGCAAAAAATTTTTGCAACGGGAGTTTCGCTTGTCATTCATCCGTATTCGCCGATGATTCCGACAACGCATTTGAACGTGCGATTTTTACAATTGGAAAATGGTGAATCGTGGTTTGGCGGAGGAATGGATTTAACACCGTATTATTTGTATGAAGACGATGCAAAACATTTTCATTCTGTGTTGAAAAATGTCTGCGACAAACACGATGCAAGTTATTATCCGCGTTTCAAAAAATGGTGCGACGAATATTTTTTTATCAAACATCGAAACGAAGCGCGTGGAATCGGCGGAATATTTTTTGATTATTTGAAAGATGATTTTGAGAAAACGTTCGCGTTTGTTCAAGACGTAGGAAATAGTTTCATCGAAGCATACATTCCGATTGTACAAAAAAGAAAAACAGAATCATTTTCCGAACAAGAAAAAGAATGGCAACTTATTCGCCGCGGACGATACGTGGAATTTAATTTGGTGTACGACAGAGGAACACTTTTTGGCTTGGAAACGCAAGGAAGAACCGAATCTATTTTGATGTCGTTACCACCGGAAGTGAGGTGGAAATATGATTTTACTCCGAAAGAAAATTCTCGTGAAGAAAAGTTACTCGATGTTTTACAAACTCCAAGAGAATGGATATAAAATTTTAGATTTTAGATTTCAGATTGTAGTTTTTATAAATGTATTACACATAATTGCTTTCATACTTAAAAAATATTTTCATCGTAACAAGTTGGTTGTTGGCGTGTTTTGTTTTGCCTGTTGAAGCGCAGAACGAATCATTCTCCGAAGAATGGCGATGGATACAGTTCACCACAGCAAGCGGACTTCCTTCCAATGATGTTTCGAGTATTCTTGAAACAAACGACAGCACGATTTGGATATGCACTCCCAAAGGCGTTGCATACTTTGATGATTACCAATGGATTCCCATTGACACATCAAAAGGACTTCCGCACGGTTCTGTTGTTGAAATCGAAAAAGCGTACGATAATTTCATACTCGTACACATTGAACACAAAATATTTATCGGCAATCAAAATGGTTTTCGCGTTTTACCGTTTGATAATGTGAACTCTGTTGTCTTGTTCGATGATAAAACTCTGCTTATTCATTCCGCTTCTTCGTTGTTTCTGTATAGAAATGAAACGTTTGAACCGTTCTCTTTTACCACAATGCAAAAAGATGAACGAATTATAAAACTCTATCGAACACAAGGCGGAAAAATTTGGCTGAATTTGCGAAGCGGATTATACTGCTGGACGAACAATCATTGGGAGCAAAAATTACCAGTACACCACATTTCGCTCAGCATCAACAGTTTTGTTGAAGATAAATTTGGAAATGGTCTTATCTCCATCGCGATTCCTGTTGAATTGCGCGGACTTTGGGAATGGAAAAATAATGGAGCGTTCGTTCACAACGCAAGCGAACACGGAGATTACATTCGGTCGGTGGATATTGCTCCCAACGGTGATATTCTTGCGTATCACGAATCGAATGTGTTACGAATGCGAAAAGAAAAAACGTGGTTTCAACTTCCTCCGCTTCCTCCCCACATCCAGAATATTCAATTTATCCGTTACCGAAAGAACGGCGATATTTGGTTTGGTTCAAACAACGGATTATTTCTCTTCCGACAATCTTCAACACGATGGACATCTCAGAAGTACAACATTCCTGATTCACGAAATCGCATCAATGAAATTTTCAAAACTTCAACCGGCGATATTTGGTTTGGCACCGGTTCAGGAATTGAAATACTTCATTCTTCCGGAAACAAAATTTCCATCGAACAAATTCTTTCAACGCCACTCAACGAAGTTACTGCGCTCGGTGAAGATCACGAAAATGGAATTTGGATTGGCAGTGGAAGTTCTTTCTGCGGCGCATTCCGATTTCTGAATAACCGTTGGAAACATTACCCTATCTATTGCAATAATAATGAAGTATATATTCACAAAATTCGCAAAGACAGAAAGGGAAGATTGTGGTTTTTAGGATTGTCGCCGTCTCCATTCACTTCGCGCGAAGACCAACCGGGCGCGTATGTTTTCGAGAATGGAACATTCACTCATTGGGGAATGAGCGATGGATTGCTTCACGGGCGCGTGTACTCTTTTGTAGAAGATAGAAACGGTGCATATTGGTTTGCAACGTACGGAGGATTAAGCCGATGGATGAACGGTCAATGGAAACACTGGACGGCGAACGACGGTTTAAAGTTCGAAAGAATTTTTACGGTTGCCGTTGATAGTTCTCATCATCTTTGGTTTGCAGATCAATTCTCGGGAGTAGGAATGATGAAGGAAAACGGCAACATTCAGTATTTTACGACGAATGATGGATTAGTCAGTATGAATGTTTGGGAAATATCTGTTGATAACAACGGCGATATTTGGTGCGCTTCAAGCGATGGTCTCGCTTGTTTCAAACAAAACAAGTGGATTGCATACGATAGAAAAAGCGGTTTGCATAATTCACGATTATGGGCGCTGCTGCCTTTACACGATAAAGTTTTAGCAGGAACACTTGGCGCAGGATTTGCAACGTTGGATTTAAGAGAACGTTCTCAACCATTTCCACGCGTTGTTATTTCTCCACCGGATGTTGAATACAACCACGCATTATTGCAATGGCATACGTTCGGTTATTGGGGAGAACCATCTTCACACAACATTTTAACACGCTATCGCATTGATGAAGGTCAATGGTCAACGTGGAACACCGAGCGCGAAGTTACGCTGAATGAACCAACTTCCGGCATTCATACATTTCAACTGCAAGCGAAAAATTTATTCGGCGATTTTGATACGCTGGGAACGTTTGCTACGTTTCATATTCCGCTACCGTGGTACTCACGACTTTCGTTCCTGATTCCTATGGGATTTTTAGTTGTTGTCATTGGTGTACTTTTCACGATAATGATTCGACGAAAACGAAAGCACGAGCGCGAAATACAAAAAAGCAATACCCGATACCGCGAATTGTTTGAAGAATCAAAAGATGTTATCTACATCAGTACGCCCGATGGAAAACTTCTCGACATCAATCAAGCGGGCGTTGATTTATTCGGATATCCTTCCAAAGAAGAATTGCTGCACGCAAATATCGAGCAAGATTTATATTTGAACCCGAGTCCGCGTGTTTTTGCTCAACAAACATTGCGAGAAAAAGGATTCATCAAAAATTTTGAACTGGCGTTGAAACGAAAAGATGGAAAAAAAATTTATGTGCTGGAAACTTCAACGGCTGTTCGAAATGAAGAAGGTCAATGTATCGCGTACCGCGGCATTCTCCGTGATATTACGGAACAAAAAGATTTGGAAGAACGGCTTCGACAATCGCAAAAAATGGAAAGCATTGGAACACTTGCAGGAGGAATTGCTCACGACTTTAATAATTTACTCGGCATCATTGAAGGATACACTTCTCTCACGGAGCGAGCGTTGACATTGCCGGAAAAAGCATTGAAAAATCTCGACGCAATTCATCAAGCAGTGGAGCGCGGTGCAAAACTTGTTCGACAAATGCTGACCTTCGCGCGCAAATCCGATGCAAAATTTGAAAGCGTGAACATTGAAGAAATTCTTGAAGATATTCAACGATTCATCAAAGAAACGTTTCCTAAAACGCTCACGTGCGAACTCTGTTGCGATGCACACCTTCCTTTTCTCATCGCTGACGGAAACCAAATTCATCAGGCAATTCTCAATCTCTGCTTAAACGCGCGCGATGCAATGAATGATAACGGGACAATGCTCATTACGACTTCGTTGCACTCGCAAAATGAACTGCAATCTCGATTTCCCAATGCATATCACGATTCGTACGTTTGTATCGCTGTTTCAGATTCTGGAATTGGAATGGATGATTCAACAAAAGAAAGAATTTTTGAACCGTTTTTTACAACCAAAGAAAAAGGAAAAGGAACGGGACTCGGGCTTTCCGTCATTTATGGAATTATGAAAACGCACGGCGGATTCATAGATGTTGAAACTGCACTCGGCGCAGGAACAACTATTCGTCTGTATTTTCCGCTTCTTCACAAACTCACCATGAAACAGCGAGATTCCAAAATTATTCCGCTTTCCTTGAAGGGCAACGAAACAATTTTTATCATTGAAGATGAAATAATGCTCGGAGAAATTCTCAGAACGATGTTGGAAGGATATGGCTACAACGTGCTTTGGGCGAAAAATGGATTTGAAGCAGTAGAAATGTACCGCAAACATCAAAACAACATCGCGCTTATTATTTCCGATATGGGACTTCCGAAACTAAATGGCAAAGAAGCATACAAACAAATTTCCGCAATGAATCCCAACGTAAAAGTTATTTTTGCAAGCGGATTTCTTGAGCCAACAGAACGTAATGAATTATTCGAACTCGGAGTGAAAGAATTTATTCCCAAACCTTATGATAGTAATAACGTACTGAAAATAGTTCGTGAAACGTTAGATGCAAAATGAAAAATTCTATCATTATCGGCGCGGGAATTTCCGGATTAACCGTTGCATACTTTCTGAAAAAAAATGGTTTCAATGTAACGATACTTGAAGCGGATTCAGATGTCGGCGGAACAATGAAAACCGAATTCATTGATGGCTATGTAATTGAAACGGGACCGAACAGCGCGCTCGAAACAAATCCGTACATCAAAGAAATTGTTGACGGAGTTGGGATTGCAAACGAAATGGTGTACGCAAATGAACGAGCGAACAAACGTTACATTTTAAAAAATGGAATTCTTTACGCAATGCCAATGTCTCCGCCCGCATTTTTGAAAACGAAATTATTGAGCGCGAAAGGAAAGTTGCGTGTTGCGGGAGAATTGTTTCAAGGAAAAACATACACTGAAGAAAGCATCGCACAATTTGTCGAGAGAAGATTGGGAAAAGAATTTCTCGACTACTTCATCAATCCGTTTGTTGCGGGAGTGTTTGCAGGAAATCCGGAAATGTTGAGCGTGCGTTCTGCGTTTCCAAAATTATATGCTCTCGAAGAAAAATATGGCGGATTGATTCGCGGAATGATACAGGGAAGAAAAGAAAGAAAGCAGAGAGCGAAGAGCGGAGAGCAAAGCAAGGAATCAGCAAAAATGTTTTCCTTCAAAAATGGAATGCAAACATTACCGAACGCGCTCGCAAAATTTCTTGACGATGATGTATTCCTCAATGCAAAAGTAGAACATGTTATTCCCATGCGCGACGGAAATAAATGTATGTTCACCGTTTCATACACGCACGAAGGAAAATCGCAGCAACTGCAATCGCATAATGTCGTGTTTGCGATTCCCGCGTATCAACTCGCAGAAATTATTCGTTCGATTGACCCGGAAATGTCGAAAACACTTTCTGCAATTTACTATCCTCCCGTTGCCGAAGTATTTTTCGGATTCAAGAACTCACAAATAAAACGCGAACTGGATGGATTCGGATTTCTTATTCCCGAAAAAGAAAAGCGAAACATTCTCGGAACAATTTGGTCGTCGGCGTTATTTGAAAATCGTACGCCGAATGGTTACGAAGCGTTGACTACATTTGTGGGAGGTTCGCGCCAACCGGAACTGTGCGAACTTGACGACGAACAACTTTCCGAAATTGTTTTGAAAGAATTGCAAAGCATAATGAACATTGAAGGGAAACCGCATTTTGTTAAAATCAATCGCTGGCAAAAAGCAATTCCCCAATATGAACTCGGCTACTACAAAATTGAACAGGCGTTTGAAAAGTTCGAACAGAATTTTCGCGGAGCGTTTTTATGCGCAAACTTTCGCGGAGGAATATCTGTGGGAGATTGTGTCAAAAGTGGAGAAGCGATGACGAGAAGGATAGTAAAAAATTTCGGTTGATACTTTTTTTTCATTTCGGTATATTTTTCACCATAAAAAATTATTTCTAAAAATATTATGGTAAATTTTAAAATAACACTTGAGAAAGATGAAGATGGATGGTTTGTAGCAACGTGCCCATCGCTTCCCGGATGTATTTCGCAGGGAAAAACAGAAAAGCAAGCAGTAAAAAATATGCGGGAAGCGATTCATTTACACCTTCGCTCTCTTTCAGAAGATGGCATTCCATTGCGTTCTGAAAACGGGAAGAAAGAAATGCTCATTTCCGTTGCTGTATGAGTAAACTTCCGGTTCTTTCAGGCAAAGAAGTCTTTAGAATTTTGCAACGCATTGGATATTATTTTCGCGACCAAGAGGGAAGTCATATCCACGTCCGCCATCCAACACGTAAACCTCTCACCATTCCAAATCACAAAGAAATCGCTCGCGGTACGCTTCGAACAATTATCCGGGATGCTGGTCTGACAGTTGAAGAATTTTTGGACCTACAATAGATGAATTTCAGTGGGAGATTGTGTGAAAAGCGGAGAAGCGATGGCAAGAAAGATTTTCGAAACTGCTAAAACTTGAAATGTTTTTGGAGATATTTTCCAACAAGCAGAAGAATCTCATCGTCCACTTTTCCAATTACATGAATGAATCTCTTTTTGTCGAAAGAAGAAATCTGTTGAACTTTCAAAAGAGAATCGCTTAGTAATTTATTACTATTATTCTTACGAATGAGAATATCATCTGGGTTTTTCTTCTCAATCTTGGAACTAATCGGCATCACCGTAACCAAAGACGAACACGCAGTAATTTCATTTGACTGAATCACTAACGCCGGACGAACTTTTTGATACTCGCTTCCAACACTTGGGTCGAAATTGACAAGATAAATGCCGCCAAAAATTATTTCCATTATTTGATTGATAAATAATATTCAATTTCTTGTTTGGTCAAAAAATCTTCTCCGATATCGTGAAGAGATGCAACCTCAATATCTGCGCTTGTCGTGAACTCTTCATTCTCGATTCGCGTAACAAGAAGTTTATCGTTTTGTCTTAATTGAAGCGGCTCAATTAATTGAATGGATTGACCATCATAATAAGCGTGAACAGTTTGCATAATTTTTTATTGCTTAAATGCGGCGAAAATATACTATGAACATTGAATTGAAACAAACTTGGTGAACCTTCATTTCAAATTTATGGAACTTTATATTTCTCCATTACTTCGTTCACTGTAGAAAATTTTGTCCCTTTCTTTTTCTCATTTTGGTATTGAGTAATTCTTTTACGAAGTTCTTTTTTGATTGGTTCTTCTGCTATCCAATCGTGTTCTACTTCTTCGAGTAATGTTTCTTTTATCTGCGCAATTTCTTGCTCGATAAGAGAAAGTTTTTCTAATGTGGTTTGTAATGCAAGTGTTGACATAACGTTAACTATTCTGTTGCGTAATTGCGGCGAAAATATACTATGAACATTGATTGGAAACAAAACTTGCGACTTGGATAGTTGTATTAAAAGCGGAGAAGCGATGAAGGGGAGTAAGATTATTTAGAAATCAACATTTAAAGATTTTTCTTCAATCTCTTGGAAAAATAATTCTTTTTGTCGTTGGTTATAATATGCTGCAGTATGCCCCGCTCCCCAAATATTTGAGAAGTGAAATAGCGCGGTGATAGAAATTGAAATTCCTGTTAGTGCGTAATTAGAACTATACTTTTTATCATACTTATACATCGCGTAGCTTGCGAATGCAAATGTAGAAACAAAAGCAAATGCTTGTAAACCATCAACATAATGACCACAGTAAAATTGTCCCGCGCCAGGGAATATAGAAGAAAGTATACTTGAAACAAGCGGATTTTTTTGAGGAATCTGGTTCCCTATTTCAACAATTTCAAGAAATTTTCTTGACAAAGTTTTGAGTGTTTCTGAAGTTGTTCGTTCGAACACTTCTTGATATGATAGTTTCGCCCTCTCCCAATCCGATAATTTGCAGTAAGCATAACCTAAAAAGAATGGTGCAATTCCTGTTGTATCGATTGTTTTTGCTTTTTCTAAATAGAAAAGAGATTGCGATGGGACCTCTTGACCTAAATAACTCAATCCAACATTTATATAAGATTTACTCTCTTGTAAAGCAGGAAGACGATATGTACTTAATAACGATGAAAATGTTGAAAGAGATAAATCATATTTTCTGCTTAATCGGTACGCTTTTCCAATTTGAGAAAGATAATAAATAGATGAATCTGTGTTCGTAGAATAAAATGCAAGTTCTTTATAAATAGAAATTGCGCGAAAATAATCTCTTTCGTTCATCAAAGATAAAGCGAAATCACTTTTGGTTTGAGTAAAACTGAAAAGAGGAAAAAATAAAAGAACGAAGAGTGAATGACAAGCTTTATTCGGAGAGAAAGAACGCATCATCAAGTTTTATTACACCGTTTTCTATTTGCACAGGTTTGTAATGAGCGAACATTTCACTGTTTTCTCGAAAAAAATATCTATCTACAATTGCGTGAACACCAAATATATAATAACGTTTGATTGCTTCTTTTGCAAAATTAGAACATGAGATTTTGTAAGGGCACCTGCGAATCGAATTTGTTGAAAGAGTAGTCTGATAATACGTTATCAACGTATTCGCAGTATGTGTGAATAAAACGGAAAAGGAAATGTCAGAAGGTTCGTATGTATTAAAATGTGAAAGCTCTTCTTCTGGTTCCCAAGCATTAATTACCGATTGTTTTTTTTCTTGCGAAAACAACAGCGAATGAAGAAAGAAACTCAGAAGAAGAACTTTGTAATACATTATTAGTTTGATAATACTATTCCGTCTTTAATAAGCGGAACAGCCAGTGATCGTATTTCACCCTTATCGTCAAGTGCTCGGAAAACTGCATAATGTTGAATCTCGTTGTGTTGGTTATATGCGGTAGCAAGGGTAACCATAATTACATCAGGTTCCAATTTCCACATCGCACCATTTGCCGCGTCGACAATTAACCCAATAATGCCACCACAAATTACATTACCAATTGTCCATGACTCGAAAGATTGCGTAATTGAAATATTAGCGTCTTTAAAGCCTTGCATTGTAATTGTCACGATGTATTCTTTCTTTTTCGGTAGTTTCACCGAGCCCGGTGTTGAACCACTAAACATCTCAATTCCCCCAGTGGTTTTTACGACAAACTTTGCACTAACAGGATTTGAGTTGATTGAAATATCTTGACTTGTTCCTTTCATAATGGTTGCACAACTATTAATAAGTAATACAAATCCAATCGTTAAAAAGGAAAATATAATATTTACTTTGTTCATATGAGTTTTCTCCAAAGGTAGTTGTTTAAAATAAATTGTTAATTTACAATTGAATTGACATTCAAAAGTTGGGCAAAGATAGGAAAATATTGTTCAGTTCAAAACTTTTTTACAGTCGTTTATAAATAAGTACACTTTGATTTCTTCATTTTCTTTTCCTAAATCCACAAAATTTTTATTTCTTTTTCTAACGGCTTAAATTCTTTGTCGCCGGTAATTAACTCTGCTTTTTTTTGTTTAGCAAGAGCGGCGGCATACGCATCGGCAAACGACATTTTATGAAACGCTTTGTAGCGCGCAGCTTGGAACGTGAGTTCTTTTCCGGCATCTATAATATGTATGGGAAGAGAGCGCATTGTATCTTCCGCCAACTGCGCAGTTTGTTCTCCTTTTTTCCGTAAAGTGTTATAGATAACTTCACCCCAATTCACAACACAAAGAAAAATTTCATCTCCGTGCGTAACCGAGCGTTCAAACCGTGAAGCAACTTGTTTGTATCCATCTTCGCGCTCTAAGTACGCAAGCATTGCGTAACTATCCAGCACAGTTGCTTTCATAACTCACGCTCCGTTTTCTTCTCCTCCATCAGCGATTTGAGAATTTCGCCTTCGGTTCCAAGAATGCCGGCGAGATTTTCAAAATAGTTTTGGTCAAGCGCTTTGATTATTACATCGTCGCCCTTTTCGATGAAGATAATCGTTGTTCCCTTTTTCATTCCTCTGCGTTTGCGGATTTTGGCGGGAACAAGAATTTGTCCTTTGACCGTCATTGTAGATGTTTGCATACGTTTAATAGTTTAGTGTTACAAAATGCGGGACAAAGATACAATAATTCACAACGTAAGTCAATAGTTTTGTAGGTAATACTTTTATATAACTTTTAGAAGTCAATTTTGACGAATTGGAAATCCACGTTCTATTTTTTATTTCCTCTCCCCTTCTGCGTATTTTTGTGCGCAGAAATTTTCCGCTTTGATATTTTAAAATTTATTTTTAACCATTAAGACACAAAGAATATTTATCTATGTCAAACCTCAAACCACAAACCTCCAACCTCACCTTCACCCGTCTTCGCAGAACACGAATGAATGCAACGCTTCGTTCGATGGTGCGCGAAACGGAACTTTCTACGAACGATTTTATTTATCCGCTCTTTGTCGTTCCCGGCAAAAAAGTAAAAAAGGAAGTTTCATCAATGCCCGGCGTGTATCAAATGTCGGTGGATGAAATTGTGAAGGAATGTGCGGAAGTACAATCGCTCAACATTCCGGCAGTAATTTTATTTGGAATTCCCGAACACAAAGATGAAGTCGGCAGTGAAGCATACAATGAGAACGGAGTCGTGCAGCAAGCGATTCGCGCAATCAAAAAAGAAATTCCCGAACTATTCGTTATTACCGATGTGTGTTTGTGCGAATACACTTCTCACGGTCATTGCGGAATTGTACGTGGAAATGAAATTGTGAACGACGAATCCATTGAACTTCTCGCAAATGAAGCGCTTTCACACGCACAAGCCGGTTGCGATATGGTTGCTCCGTCCGATATGTTTGACGGAAGAGTGAAAGCGATTCGAACTATGTTAGATGAAAACGGTTTTCACAATTTGCCGATTATGTCGTACGCCGCAAAATACGCTTCGGGATTTTACGGACCATTTCGTGAAGCCGCAGAATCCACTCCGAAATTCGGCGACAGAAGAAGTCATCAAATGGACCCGGCAAACTCGAATGAAGCATTGCGCGAAGTTGAAACGGATATTGAAGAAGGAGCGGATATTGTGATGGTAAAACCCGCAATGCCGTATCTCGATATTATCCGCCAAGTGAAAGACACATTTCAAATGCCGACTGCGGCGTACAATGTAAGTGGAGAGTATTCGATGGTGAAAGCCGCATCACAACTCGGATGGATTGATGAGCAACGAGTGATGCTCGAAATGCTGACGGGAATAAAACGCGCGGGAGCGGATATGATTCTCACGTATTTTGCAAAAGATGCGGCGAGAGTTCTTCGCAGATAAAACCTCATCTAAATTAATGACGAATTACCAATAACTAATTATGATTTTATTTTCGGATGTAATTTGTAGTGAGCAATAGGTTTTTCGTTATTTCGTTCTGTTGTAGTGACGATCCAAACGTAAACTCTTATATTCTTCTGTTTTAAAAAACAAAATCCCACGCGCTTTTTATGCACGTGGGATTTTTTTATTTCTATCATCGTGAACAAAAATATATTCTTCTGAATATACTGTGTTCATTCTCTCGCATCTATCGTACTGGCGATGCGTTTTTCATCCGATCATTGACCGACTTCTTCATCTTTCAACAAATACCGCATCCGATAGATTCGTATTTCGGGTACGCCCGCAACAAGATTTGCTCGCGTATCTTCGTACGGAGAAATCGAATCCGCACCGAGCGTGGTAAAGGTCGTTTCATTACCGCGTTTACACTGCACGAACACGCCATCAAAAACATCTTTTACCCAATCCAAACGAATTCTATCGGGTAAAAGCACTGCCTGAAATGACGGCATCGCATTTTCATTACCGCCGGGAAGCGCAGGAAGTTCAGGAGGAACAATTCCCAAATCTTCGCCAATGGTGTCCGTATAGTTTGCATTCCGTTTCATTACCACTGCAACGTCACGGATGCGCTTGACGATTGCATCCTTTACTTTATCTTTATCGGCAACGGAAGATTGATACGCAGTTTTTTTCGACTGCACATCATTCAGCCGCGTTGATAAATCGGTTTTATCGGTTTCAAATTGAGCAACCTGTTCGGGAAGAATATTTAACTCCGTAGCATAGCCGCCAATTTTTCCTGCAAAGTTGTTTAACCAAAAATTCAACTGTGCATCGGTTGTGGGCAAAAAATTTCTTTGTGACATAAGAAATTCCCTTTCAAGAGTTTGTGAGTAAATTAGTTAATTATTCGAGGAAGAATTCCGTTGAATGACAAGGTTGAAGTTGCATTCATCTTTCTCCTCCCCCCGAAAGCAAAACCGATTCATCGTGCAATAAGTTTCCCGCGCTCTGTGATGAAAAATACACGTGCAAAATAAATGGAGTTTGTAAAACCTTCTCTACGAGCCATTGGCAAGGTTTATTGGTATTGAAATTATGAGTGTGGCGCACAAGTATATTTGCCTACAACAAAAATAATAAACCTTGCCAATGGCTCGTAGAGAAGGTTTTGCCGGAATGTCCGGAAATAAACTGCACACGTCTGAATGAAATCCGGACGTGTCTAAAAGAAATTTGCGGAGTTGTAATCGTAATCCGGACACGTGTAAATTATTTTCGGACGGTTGCAAATATAATCCGGACATGTGTAATTGGTATTCGGACACTTGCAAATTGGAACTGTAAAAGTGTAAATGGAAACCGGACATATCCAAATGGAATTCGGACAGATGTAGATGGAAACCGGACATATCCAAATGATATTTGGACAAGTGTAAACGAGAGCCAGACATGTTTAGACGGCATCCGGACATGTTTGGATGAAATCCGGACAAATGCAGTCGGAGTGAAACTGGGAAAATGGTGAAAAAAAGAGTTTGAGGGGAGTGTTCACTCAACTGTGTCGAGGGTGTAAATTAAATTGTATCGAGAGAAAAATTAATTTTTCAAATTTCAACTTTTTTTTTTATTATTCTATTAATATATTTTGCCCGTCAAAACATTGGTTCTTTTGCGTATAGAAAAAAATACGCGATGTGATGCCGATACTCGAATGGAGAATTTTAGATTTTATTTCAAATCTAAAATTTCGATGTTCCCCTACCGAGACACACCTGCGTTTCATTTCTTTCGCTTAAGAAGATTTTCTATCAACACTATCGAAGAATACTTCAATGAAACAAAATAATATTCAAAATATCAGTAAAGTGCGATTTATACCAACGTACCACAGGAGTGCTTCTAAACTCTTTCTAAAACTGCTGGTGATTACATTTTTATTTTCTTCAATTCTATTAGCACAAGCAATTACCGTAGTTTATCCTAACGGAGGAGAACAGTTAAACCAAGGACAGACCGTAAACATACAATGGACATGGACGGGAAATACGACAACGGCAAAGATTCAGTTGTGGAATAACGGGATTTTGTCTGACTTAAATACTTCGGCACCTTGCAACACTGGTTCAAACAGTTGGCCATGGACTATTTCTCCTTCTCTACCGTATGGGACACAATATAAGATATACATTGCAGTAGTTGGTGTCGCAAGCGATTATAGTAACAGCACATTTACTATTGGCAGTCAAGGTGCAATTACCGTAGTTTATCCTAACGGAGGAGAACAGTTATACCAAGGACAGACCGTAAACATACAATGGACATGGACGGGAAATACGACAACGGCAAAGATTCAGTTGTGGAATAACGGGATTTTGTCTGACTTAAATACTTCGGCACCTTGCAACACTGGTTCAAA
>Ga0233425_10001405_pt1 | contig 54138 bp, 50 predicted proteins | sample Watercolumn_Towu_2_FD_181712 | JGI IMG/M metagenome (GOLD analysis project Ga0233425, IMG submission 181712) | Freshwater microbial communities from Lake Towuti, South Sulawesi, Indonesia - Watercolumn_Towuti2014_140_MG | ecosystem: Environmental > Aquatic > Freshwater > Lake | place... | reverse complement strand
CTGCCATCATTAATAAAACTTCACGGGTAATGTTTTTGTTTGTTATTGTTCGTGGTTTCATGTAACAAAGAATAGCATTTTCAATTATATTATGTCAAGTTATTTATTGCCGTTACTATAGAAGGACCCCCACCTCCTCCACCGAATAACATATTATTTTCAAGATTAGCTACTCCAGCAGTCCCTCCTCCGGTTCCACCTGTTCCTATTCCATCAGATGCAGCTACTCCAGTATAAACACTCCCGTTACTACCTGACGTTCCATACCCACCTCCTCCACCGCCACCACCACGTGGTGTTACCGATCCGGGAGAAACACTTCCTCCGCCACCTCCATGTCCATTCGCCGATGTGCTTTGTGTCCCATCTCCGTTAGTGCTCTCTCCTTGATATCCTGTGCCATTAAATATTCCATTACCACCACGAAAACCTTTTCCCTTCATTGTAATTGAGCCGTTGTTATTTAATGTTATATTTCCACTCACCATTGCTACTAAAACTCCTCCAACTGACCCGTCCCAAGAAGAAGCAGTCCAAATACCTCCATTGTTTACAGTTACTGAACTATATTGTTTAACTTTAATAACCTGAGCACCTGTTGATTGATAAGTATTTGTCAAGTTTCCCTTCATTATTAAGACATTTGATGTAATATTATCTATTTTTGCAAATTCATAGTTACCAGCACCTGTTCCCTTAATTTGGATAACGAAAACCCAATTACCAGAAGAAAAACCACTGACAGAATTAACTGTTATATTCTTTTGACCTGAATTTGCCTGTGCAGTTATATTTGATTTTACGCTGTCCTCAGTTTGGGTAGACGATATAGCTAATGCACTATCACTACCGTCACCCACATAATATTGAGTAGCATTCACACTGGTTGCCAATACCATAGACAGAAACAACACGATTCCAACATACAGAAATACATTGCGTTTAATCTTTGCAAGACAAAATGTATTTTTCATACTCTTACCGTCTCCTTTTCGATAAAAAGTAACGCAGAAATTGTTCATCCTGTAAATAAAGCGCCAATTGAATACTATGTTTACGTTGGCATGTCAAGCAAAATGTATACAATGTATTCTTATGAAAAAGGAAACTATAATTACAGTCAGATTGCCTTCTGAAATAAAGGACGCTATTCAATCTCTTGCCGATAGTGACGAAAGAACCGTAGGCTGGATGGTACGCAAACTTTTAACCGAAGCCCTTGAGGCGCGAGACCTTTTAAAAGCAAAACTTAAAAATAAATAAACCATCCATTTTTCCCCTTTATTGCGGGTTCACGTTTGTAACTTGAACCCTACGTTTTATATGGTTGATTTCTCCATCGCTTGAATAGAGCGCCATTATCCAAATAAACTCCAGGGGTATGGCAAAGAATGTAGAAGATTATTTTTGGACAAATAGAAAAAAACTATCACCATACCGGGAAACCGGCCAATATCTCTTGACTGAAAGTTAATGATGGGTTCGCTGCCGTCCATTCGACAAGCTCAGGACAGGCTTAACCCATCCTACTCAAAAACGCCTCGATTCTCCCTTATACGCGTGGTTCACCATTGGTCTTGCCATAGCCATACTACACAGACACATATTTCTTGACAGCGTTTGGCCTTAATGATATAAAGCAATTGATGCTTGAGCAAATACGCCAAAAGCTGCTAAGAAGCGAATACATAATTACAAAACATGCACAAAGACGATGTGACACGAGAACCATATCCATTGAAGAAATCAAACACGTTATCCATACCGGAGAGGTCATTGAAAATTATCCAACGGATAAACCCTATCCCAGTTGTCTTATTCTTGGGTATGTCAGGAAAAACGTGCCGCTTTACGTCCTTTGTGCGCTTGGGGAATTCGTTCATATTATTACCGTCCATTGGTTAGACCCCGCCAAATGGCTTGACCCAAAGACAAGAAGGGAGAAAAGAACTTGAAAAATTTTTTGTGCGCCGTCTGCGGAGGAAAGCTCCGCAACAGAAAAGTCACCATTGACCGTATTGTAAAAAAGAAACTGTACCTTTTTGAAAATGTCCGCGTACGGGTATGTGAACAATGCGGCGAAACATGGATACCCGGTGACGAAGCCGAAAGAATGGATCAAGCCATTCGGGGTAATATAAAACCGCATAAGAAGATCCTCGTGCCTGTATATTAATCAAGAAGAGCCGGGAAAATGGAGTTAAGATATCGTCCGTAAGACGATCTTCGTTAGAGGCATCGTATTTTAAACTCTCTTGTTGTTTCCCCCCCTCCCTTGTATGTTCTGTTTCTCCTTGTCTTTTATGATGACCTTCCCTGCCTCCCATCTTCACAATCTCCCAGCCTCTCGGTTTTTTTACCCTCCGCGTCTCTATGGTTTCCCCTTGCGCATCCTGTAAATCCTGTCAAAAAAGTTTTTTTCTTCTAAATATGGACTGTTTACTCAAATTTCATTCCATTACTGTGCAATGTCAAAAAACCATGCAAATATGTCTTAAATAGCTATACTATGAGCATTACAATGTAAACGCATCTACTGCTGAAGGAAATACTTTTTCTTTATGAAACAAGAAAACTGTGTCATGACACAGAATAGTGCCAAACAAAAGAGTGACATGGCACAGTATTATTCTTAACAAAGGAGGATTTAACCATTTGATGATAGGTGTTATTTGGCTGGGCTGGGCTGGGCTGGGCTGGGCTGGGCTGGGCTTGCAAGGAAATACCATCCGTTTTCCTCTCATAATTAGCCTATATCGTAACAATTCGGCTCACCGCAGAGACGCAATGCCCGCGAAGGTATTATTTTTGGGAAGGAATGAGAATTTCTGATATAAGCCGCAAATGGACACGAATAGTCGCGAATACATAATGAGAGGAAATTCGCGACTATAGTAAACGACTTAAATAAGTTGTCATTGAACGCTTGTCATTCCGAGAGAAGCGAGGAATCTTAAGATTTCTCAGTCGCTCTGCTCCTTCGAAATGACAACTTTCTTTTGTCGTTTACTATAGTTGGCTTATAATGCGACTTTCTACGTAATTCAAAATATTGTTCCCTTGTCATACCAACTGTCCGCATGTTGTTCTTGATTATTTCTACGTCTACACAATTATTGTCTCGAGTTGTTAATTTCCCGCACTAACTTAAAAATTAATCTTTCATACGACTGGATGATCTTTTCCCGCTCTTTCTTTTCAAAAGATTTTAAGGGTTTGGTCTCTATTTCTTCACCAACTTCGTCGGCTTTCTTTATAAGCGACACGGAAGAACTTACAGCAACAGTAGATTTCGTTGGATCCACGGGTTTGGGTTGTTCTTTTTGAGGTAATTTGGCGGGAGATTTTTGTCCTGGTACGGATTTCTTTGAAGGTTGACCCTCGCTGTTCTTATTTTTTCCATCAGTCATGTTTTTTCTCCTATACTGAATTAAATTAAAGGTACCTTATGTAGTGTCTTTTTATTCATAATGCCTGCGCAAGGGCAGGTTTGAAACCTGCCCATACATGGAAATTCCCCGATACTGTCTATATGTATACAATTAATTATAATCAAAATCAATAATTTATTTATATTGGTTTGGATATCTTTGAGTTTGGCATCTGAGATTAAAAAAAGATTGAGAATGTTTTATGCATAAATTATAATTGTTCACGATGTCAAAATTACATGTCAATTTTTATTTACAAAGTAACAATTTAGTTTTTTTGTAACAGTTTAGTTTTTTGAAAATATCAATAGTTAAAAATGCCTATGGGATTGACAATAAATAACATGAATAACCGCATGTTGCTGTGCCATCAGGGCTAAAGCCCAGGTACGTCCTATATCCACTAACCCCAGCCTTAAGGCTGGGGTTAGTGACGGTCTTATCTGAATTGGGCTTTAGCCCTGACAGCGCCTGATCTTCAAAGTGTCGGACAACAAACTTGTTCGGATTATTTATTGTCAATCCCTATGTGACAATAAGTAGCGGCAATTCGTGAATTGCCGCTACATTGCATAATAACCAGATTATTACTGGAATTTTTCAAAAAAAATAAATTGTTACAAAAAAGGATTATACAGGATGGAAGAGGTAAGCATCATTATCCCTGCTTATAATGAAAAAGAGGGAATAACACACGTAATTGAATCGCTGCTTTTATTAAAGGAAAAACACGGCCCGCGATGGGAAATTATTGTTGTGGATGATGGTTCTACCGATGTCACATCTGAAATGGTGAAAAAATTTGGGGATGTTGTCCTGATCCAACACCCCTTAAATCGGGGTTACGGAGCCGCAATTAAAACGGGCGTCCGGCATGCTAAATACAACACCCTTGTCATTTCAGATGCAGATGGGACGTATCCTGTAAACGACATTCCGAAACTTATTGCGCAGTTGCCAAAGAACGATATGGTCGTTGGGGCAAGACATATCAACAGTTCCAATATACCACTGTCCAGGAGACCGGCAAAATGGATGCTTAACAAACTGGCTAATTATTTGACCGGAATAAAGATTCCAGACCTGAACTCCGGCTTGCGGGTAATGAAAAAAGATATAATATTGAAATACCTTCATTTACTACCCGACGGTTTTTCCTTCACAACAACGATTACCCTCGCCATGCTTACAAATAATTACGACGTTAAATTCGTTCCTATAGAATACAAAATCCGCTCCGGAAAGTCAAAAATACGCCCGATTCGGGATACGATGAACTTTAGCCAGCTTATTATACGAACCGTTTTGTATTTTGACCCCCTGAAGATTTTTCTACCCATAAGTGCGTTTTTCTTCATTTCCAGTATCGCTGTTCTTGCGCTCAGCTATTTATTCACGCCAAAGATTATGGACATTACCACCGTCATCCTTTTTATCTCCGGCATTCAAATCCTGGCGATCGGTATGATTGCCGACCTCATAGACAAAAGAAACCGATAATGAAAATCCTTCTGATTAATCCGCCTTCTGAAAACGAATTGCTCGGCAATAACCCCAGTATTATTGAAGAGGAACGAGGCTACAACCCGCCGCTTGGAATATTGTATATAGCGGGTTATCTGGAGAAACATACCAACTTCAGTGTCGAAGTATTAGATACCCAGGCAGGGGAGATAGGTTATGATCGTTTGAAGGACGTGATTCTGGCGAAATTGCCAGACGTTGTGGGAATTACGGCCATGACCTTTACACTCATAGACGTCATAAAAGTTATTAATTTGATCAAATCTATTCGTCCGGGAATAAAGATAGTGCTGGGTGGTCCTCACGTCCACATCTATCCGGAAGAAACGATAAATATCCGGGGTGTTGATTTTCTTGTCTTAGGCGAAGGGGAAGTCACCTTTAAAGAACTGGTAGAAAATATTGATAATCCGGCTCGATTAAGAAGTATTCCGGGATTGGTTTTTAAAGAAAATGGGAGGGTCATCAACACAGGCGCCAGGCCGCTCAACGAAAACCTGGACAGCTTGCCATTTCCTGCCCGGCATTTGACGCCGGTTCAGAAATACAGTTCACTTATGGCTAAGAGAATGCCCATTACCACGATGTTTACAAGCCGTGGATGCCCGTACCGATGCACCTTTTGTGATCGGCCACATCTTGGTAAAAATTTTCGTGCACGATCGGCAATGAACGTGGTGGATGAAATGGAGGAGTGCGTAAAACTGGGCATAAACGAATTCCTGATTTACGATGATACATTCACGATAGACAGACAACGGGTAATTGATGTTTGCGATGAAATCAAAAGAAGAAAACTCAACATAGGATGGGATATCCGCGCACGGGTAAATAATATTGATAAAGACCTTTTAAGAAACCTAAAGGAAGCAAATTGTGAACGTATCCATTATGGTGTGGAATCGGGTAATCCTGAAATCCTGAAAATATTAAATAAAGGCATCACGATTGAACGGGTACGAACCACCTTTCAACAGACAAAAGAGGCCGGCATATCCGTTCTGGCGTATTTTATGATAGGATGCCCAAAAGAAACACGAAAAGAAATTATGGAAACGATTGCATTCGCAAAGGAATTAAAGCCCGATTTTGTCCATATCACGATATTCACGCCATTCCCCGCCACAGAAATATATAAGATGGGATTGAAAGATGGCATTATAAAAGAAGATTTTTGGCGGGAGTTTGCTAAAAATCCGGCGCCTGGATTCCAGCCAAAGTGCTGGGAAGAAAATTTTACCCGTGAAGAACTTCAGGAATTAATCGTTTACGCATATAAGAGTTTTTATACCAGACCGAGGTATATTTTAAAACGATTGATACACGTGCGGTCTATCGGAGAATTTAAACGTATGGCACGGGCGGGGCTGAAGGTCTTTGGGATGCAGTCATGAAGGGGGTATTGGGCTGAATACTTACTGTTAAAATCATAATATTTTTTGGAGGTTTATCAATATGGTTACTGTAAACGTCAAAAGCGTCTCTGGAGATGTGGATACTGTAAAAGAACTGATCCTCGAAGGACTTAAAGAAGAAAAAAAAAGAATAGGGTTTGCTCTGGAAAGAACTGCTTCTATTGTCAAGGCATACGAAGAAAAATACGGAATTTCAACTTCTGTCTTTATTGAAAAATTTAAGAGAGGAGAAATAGAAGAAAACGATGACACCTTTGATTGGTGGGCAGAAATGAAACTTGCAAATGTACTTCAAGAAAAAATAAAAACTATTGAAGACATTAAGATATGTCAATAATAACAGAGTACTTGAATGAGGTAAAAAGACTTATTGATGATACACCGCTCAAGTTAACAACAAAAATATATGAAGATATTAGGGGAGAAGTCGCTTTGTATCTTAGAGGAGAAATAGTATTTTCAGACTTGAGCGAATTACATTTTAAAGAATATTTTGTTGCTATCCCTGTCTTAAGAAAACTAGCATATTCTTACCATTATCAAGATAGGGACAAAAAATGATATTTAGATTCGACAATGCAGAGCATCATTTGGAAGTTAAGACTTATCCATACCATAAACACATAATAGGCGCAATTGCTCCATCAAATGAAATATCATTAAAAGAAGTTATTAAAGACATAATTGAGATGCAGTCATGAAAGGGGTATTGGATAAAGAATATGCGGTTGCGCGTCAAATAAAACGATCGCATATTTACCGGTTAAAACGCAGAACTTTTGAGGTATTAAAAAACATAAAAACATTCCATCCTGAAAAACTGCAGGCGATCCTGGATATTGGGACTGCAGACGGTCTCATGCTGAGCAATTTAAAAGATACATTTCCCAATGCAACCTGTGCAGGCATTGAATATGCCAGGGATTTGATCACTCGCTGTGAGAGCAAAACAATTTATGTAATCCAGGGAGACGTCCTGACATTGCCTGTCAAAGACGATTCGTTTGATGTTGTTATTGCCGCGGCAATTATAGAGCACGTCTCTGAGCCGATTCAACTAATCCGCGAAGCCTTTCGGGTTCTGCGAGGGAATGGCATATTTATCGTAACGACCCCGCACCCATTCTGGGAAGGGATTGCCACGTATATTGGACATTTAAAAGAAGAGGAACATCACGAACTCATTACCCTCCGCAAGTTAAAATCATTGTTCGAAACCGTAGGTTTTGAAATTGCAAATGCCGAACAATTTATGCTATCGCCTATCGGGATGCCATTTGAATTGACACTCGAAAAGATATTGAAATTCTTTAGATTAGACTTCTTATTGTTGAATCAAATAATTGTTGGAAGAAAATAGAAGCAGATATAAGACAGCGTTTAATGCTTTTACCTTTTCATGGGGTCGTAGAGATCGGATAGGTGATACACACTATAAACGTTCATTACGATAACAAAAGCAATATACGTGCAGCTGGCTACTTTCGCAACTGTGGCGGTTATCCGATGCTTAAAAAAATCAAAGGCGAGAAAAGGAAGGATGCCAACCGCAAGATACCATCTAAACAACCAGGCAGATTTGCACAATTCTTCCGGTAGAACTTCTTTTAGTGGGACGGCTATAAGCACCAGGAGCAGTAAAAGCGCCCTTGCCGTGTTTGGTTTTGAAATAAAGTCTCTCAAAAATAAACCGCCGGCAATTGCCATAAACGGATAGAGAGGCATGAGAAACCAACCGAATGGATAGATATCTGTCGATAAGGCACAGACTGTCATGAGAAAAACAAAGAAGGTTATTGGAACTATTGGTTCTCGCTTTCCCATTGAGTAAGCCATTACAAACCAGAACCACAATATATATCCTATGCCAAAATTGGCATAGTTTAAGGTAATTCTCGCGTCCTTTATATACTTAACCACCATATCGAATACGGTACTTTGATGAGCGTCACGGAGACTTAACATCTTAAAAAAAGCCTCCGGATTTATTAAATAGTTGTACAACATATAACTTATTGCGACAAAAAATCCAATCCCGGCAGTAACAAAGGCTTCTTTTATAAACCTTTTTCGAGCCAACAATACGGGAAGAATCACAATTGCACAGATACCTATTTCTTTGCACCAGAATGATATACCTGCAAGGAGTCCTGCAAAAACCACATCGGTCTTTTTTCTCGATTCGCTATATTTTAAAACACATAAAACTCCCAAAATGAGAACAAGTGCAAGTAAACAGTCACCCTTTGCAATTCGTCCGGAGGCAACAAAGAATGGCACGGTAGCATAAAGCAGACTTGCAATAATGGATATGGTCTTAGACCTGTATATTCGATAAGAAACGAGAAATACAGGAATAATGGTGAATGTTGAGAAAAAAATAGGTGTCAGATTGATTGTGGTTAACCTGCAATCCAGATAATCCTTAGCGCCGCAGATAGTCGGTGGAATACCGGCAAAAACAGAAAATAACGGGGGATGGGCTATGTAACGTTTTACGATCACAAAACTATCCCCAAACCATCGAATAAATTCCTTATCTTCGTTTTTATATGCCGATACAAAATATGCGCCTTCCCATGATTTAGGCCCGTCACCATGGAGGATATGATAACCATTCCATGCCTCTTGATAAACATCCATGGTATCTCCATGGGGTGGAATCACACTATAATCGTTAAGCCTTAAAACTGCGCCAAGAATAACAATGAAAATCAAGGCAACGATAGCCCAATTTTGTTTCACGTACGCAAAGTATTCAAAGGCGCGATTTTTTATTACATTTCCAAGTACGAGAAAGAAGCCAAGACAAATGATAAGGGACGCAACAATAATTCCTATTGCATACCATACTTTAGCGCTACCAAAGACAGTCATATCTTCAGAAGGCAATAGATATCGCGAAGAGATATTTGTGGTTTTACTATCGCCAGGTTTTTGCCAGCACAAATTTAGGGTAGCGTACTTTGCCTGATTACAATAATTGATTTGGATAGGTTTACAGCCTTTTTCTAAATGAATTCGCGCCTCAGAATTACCTCCGGTATGGTATTTTAAAACGGGTTGGGCATCTATAAATAAAAACACATTATTACCATTAGTGTCAACTTTAAATGTATACTCACCGTCTTTTGGTATCCAAATAGATCCCCTCCAAAGGATGTTGTAGTTGGGAATATCAACGGGTGGTTCAAAACGGTAATTATCCCAATAGTTCACATAATATGTCCCGAGTATTCCGTAATTAGTAAATGCTAAGGTGGGATCGTTTTTTCTGAATACGATATAAGATTCATCAATAGGGCAATTGGGTTCAACTTTTAGAATGTACGATGGATCAACAGTCGTGTGTATGTCCTGAGTTGTTGTTTCATGATAGAACTGAGTGAGAGGTATTGCTGTTGCATCTACATCTCTATATTTCCACTTCAGGTATACCACAGCACCTCCGCCCTGATCAAAATATGTTAAGTGGAAACGATAAAACCCAGGCTTAAGGAGTACCGTTCGTGTTTTTTCTTGAAGTCCATGAGTCCCACCGTTATCAATGATAAGTTGACCATTTAAAAACAGCGCGGATCCATCGTCAGAACCTAGTATAAAGGTATAATTACAACGATGTTGTATTTTTAAAAGGCCATCCCATTCTATGGTAAAAGGAGATTGGTAAAATTTTTTGTCATCAGAATGCCACTCAATATTTATTGGCATTTTCTCTGTTGTTTCTTCTATGAGAGAACCTTTTAGGTATCCTTCATAAACCTTTTTTTTGAGGTGGGGTTGTACCCCCGGTGAAGGCATATCAATCGGGAGAAGGGGTGTGTTTCCTTCTTCGGGAAGATACAGATAGTATCCAGTCAATCCATGACTGGGCAACAATAGTTTGATACCTGTATATATGCCACCTATCAACAGGATAATGAGAAGGGTTATTAAGAGGCCTTTTGATTTTGAGAATGGTGAGTTATAGATTACGATATACCTCTGTATAGTAACGGTGATTTAAATTCACTATTGTTATTCAAAACTATGTTAATATAATATATTAAAAAATGTTTATGAAAATCAAACGATTTATACGGCTTTATAAAAAATATATACACACTAAACTAGAGATATTGACATTGCTTAAAGCATTTTTTGAGGAATCGAGTTAATCCCCATTAGAAAAGGGGGACTTCGTCGTGAGCTCAGTCGAACGAGTGAGGGGGTTGTATTTTTTTGTGCTATTCTCCATTTTCATGTGGACAAGTTTACAACCCCCCAGCCCCCTAGTTTTTTAAGGGGGATTTTTTGTCTGCCACTACCAATAGCCGCATAAACAAAATGAAACATCCATGACCTTTGGTCACAAAGGGGGATGAAATCTCCCCTTCGTCTGTCATTCCGAGCGGAGCGAGGAATCTTCAAGATTTCTCCCTTCGGTCGAAATGACAATTACAGGTGAAAATCTCTATACAATAAATTTAGGAAGTAAGGTACCCATGACGTTTGTCATTCTATTTATTATTATTTCAATCATAACAGGATTTTTAGTTACTTATTTTCTGTCAGCAAGATATTCAATCTTTGAAAGGGTTGCCTATGGCACGGTTATTGGGTTGGGATTACACACATGGATTGTTTATCTATTTTCATTATCGTGGGGACTTTCCGGCAAAAGTATATACATCCCGTTCACCTTGCTCATCGTGTTTTGTTCTGTATTTTTAATAATTAAATGGGCCATTTTTAAAGAGAATATCTTACATGAAATATTAGAAATAAAAAACGACTTCCTTCTCAATAAGGTATCCTATTTTGCTCATATTGCCGTATTTTCCTTCTTTACGACGATATTCTGGCGTCTATTCTATAGAACGATTATCTGGAAAAAGGACGGGATCTATATCGGCCTTCCAAACAATTACGGAGACTTACCGCTCCATCTGGCCTACATCACATCTTTTGTTTGGGGGAATAATATCCCTCCCCAGGACCCGTCTTTTGCGGGCGAAAAACTGGTCTATCCATTCCTATCCGATTTCCTATCTGCCATTTTTCTTAGGCTAGGTTTAGATTTTAGAGGCATATTGTTCATTCCCGGTCTGTTATTGACTGTTGCTTTTTACAGTATATTCTATTACTTTGCTTATCGTTTGACGAAAAGAAGGTTCGCTGGAATAATTTCTACATTTATATTTTTTTTTAGCGGAGGGTTTGGCTTTTATTACTTCTTACAAGACCTTTCACATACGTCGGGTAATATCTGGTCATTCCTCATGAACCTCCCCCGGGATTACACGAAAATACCTTCCCTGAATTACCACTGGATTACACCATTGACCTGTCTTAACGTACCACAACGGCCTTTTCTCTTTGGTTTTCCCATTACCATGTTAATCTTTACGCTTCTCTATACGGGTATCGAACATAAAAAATGGAGAGAATTTCTCTTTGCAGGAGTTCTTGCCGGGGTGATGCCTTTCTTTCACTCACACAGTTTCCTGGCAACGCTGATGGTCACCATACCATTGGGCATCATATTTTGGGACTGGCGTAATTGGTTTCTGTTCTTCATGCCCGCCTTTATCCTGTCATTACCACAGGTACTCTATCTTTCCGGACATGTCGGTGGAGGAAGTTTTTTTAAACCAAGTTTTGGATGGATGGCGGGCAAGGAAAATTATTTTTGGTTCTGGCTAAAGAATACGAGTCTTTTCTGGCCCTTGATTATAGCCGGATTCACAACAATATTTGTTTTTCGTAGGGGCACGGAGCACCGTGCCCCTACATGTCTTGGGTTCTATTCTTTGCCATTTTTGATACTTTTTCTGTTACCCAATCTTGTACTCTTTGCGCCGTGGAACTGGGACAATATAAAAATATTGATCTATTGGTTTCTCGGTACTACACCCATAGCGGCTCTCGCACTCACGTGTTTGTATGAAAACAAACGTTTCTGGACTCTCTCACGGGCTGGCTTTTTCATTATCATGTTTTTTCTAACAGTTGCAGGGGGTATTGATGTTTTTAGATATGCCATAGCGCCCATTTCCGGATGGAAAGAATTTAGTGCAGAAGAAGTAAAGCTTGCCAAACGCATTTCTGTTGAAACACCTCCCGATGCAATTTTTTTAAATGCACCGATATTTAACCATCCTGTGTTTTTGTCCGGGAGAAGGTCTTTGATGGGTTACTCTGCCCATATATGGAGCCACGGCTATAACGATGCCCATAGGCGTGAACAAGATGTCCAAACGATGCTAAAAGGTAAATCTGATGCAATTACATTGATAAACACCTATAAACCTTTCTACGTTACGATTGGTCCGCACGAAAAGCGCATTGGTGTAAACAAGAAATTTTTTGACACAAATTATCCATGCATTATTACAACAGAGAACTATAGAATCTATGACCTTACCAACCGGAAGGACAGGCAACCATTTACCCCGATGGTGAGCAACAAACAAAATTTGAACGATCAAAGGTATGGATTAAGTGTATGCAACTATGATAACATGAATTGGGAGGGTGAACCGGTATCTGAAGAGGTTGTAGAAAATATTGAATTTAATTGGTCCGATGACGAAATAAAACCCATACCAAGCCCTTTTAGCGCAATATGGAAAGGTTATATCGAGATTAATACAGCGGGCAAATACACATTCAAACTGACCTCAGATGATGGCTCCTGGCTTTACATAGACGATGTTTTGGTGATAGACAACGGCGGCAGCCATGCGATAAAATCTGTGGCAGGTATGGTTGCCTTAGAAGCTGGCAAACACAAAATACTGATCAAATATTTTGATGCCGGAGGCGGGGCGGTCATAAACATGACATGGGTACCACCTAGTGGTGTTGAAGGGAAGATACCAGTTACTAACTTAAGTAGATAAAAAATCAAGATCTCGCTGAAAGCTCAAAGCTGAAAGTTAAAAGGCCGGAAGGAAAAGGAGGAAAATAATTATGAAGTTTGGATATGAAGATTTAAAAGTATGGAATATGGCAGTTGATTTTGCAGTAAAAGTTATTGACCTTGTTGAAAATTTGGAAACAAACAGGAAACATTATAGATTGTTTGAACAAATTGAGGCTTCTTCAACATCCATTTCTATGAATTTAGCTGAAGGAAAAGGACGTTACTCTAAAAAAGAATTTATACATTTCTCGTATATTGCCAGAGGTTCATTATATGAAACAATGACATTATTAGAAATCTTTCGAAGAAAAAAATGGATTTCAACTGATAAATATATACAACTAGAAGAAGATGCTAAAGAAACTGCATCAATGATAAAGGGGCTTATAAATTCAATCTCTATGAGAACTGAAAACCTTTGACCTTTCAGCTTTGAGCATAAAAGGATATAGATTATGTGTGACCAGCGAAAAGAAAGAGTATTGTTAATAACCGCATTTTTTCTTCCCATCTTCATTGCATCATTGATTCGTTTCTGGGACGTTGACCTCAGACCTCTCCATTCGGACGAGGGAGTAAATAGTTTTTTCTTGTTGAATTTATACAACAACAATTATTACCATTACGACCCTTCCAATTATCACGGGCCATTCCTTTATTACATCGGATTAATTCCTTTTTATATTCTCGGCATATCAGATTTTTCGTTCCGGCTTATGCCGATACTGTTCGGCATTATGGCGGTTGCATTGTTGTATCCTTTACGAAAAAGAATTGGCAAAATGGGTTTACTCACAACGGGATTACTCATTGCCGTTTCTCCGGCAAATTCTTTTTTTTCGAGGGATACCATTCATGAAACTTATTTAGTCTTCTTTTCACTCGCAGTCGTTGTTTCATTTTTTCTTTACTCTGAAACAAGGAAATCAAGATACATATTTTTTGCTGCCGCAAGCCTCGCCTTTATCATTACCATAAAAGAAACTTATATAATGACCTTTGCCGTTTATGCATTGTCTTTAGCTATTGCGTATGGCTATGAAATCGTTTTCTTCCCTAAAGGAACCAGATTACGGCATTTTAAGGATGTCTTTGCCGCATTTGCGATTGGTTGCAGGAAAAACAAATATGCCATAGGTATTAGTATCGGGGTATTTTTGCTTATCAATTTTTTGTTTTACTCATCTTTTTTTACGTATTATGAGGGCATTAAGGGTATTTTGACCACACTTAAAATATGGTCAAAAACCGGCGTACATACCGGCGGCCATGCCAAGCCCTTTATTTATTATTTTAAAGTGCTGTATAAATTCGAACTCCCTATTCTGGTTCTTGGAATCGCCGGATTTTATTATGCATTCAGACGCGGGAACAAATTTACCGTCTTCGTATCATTGTGGGCAATCCTCATCTACATCATCTATTCTTTGGTGCCATATAAAACACCATGGCTAATTCTGAACATCATACTCCCGTTTGCCATCCTGGCGGGTATTTTTGTAAATGCCATATTTGGAATAGTAAAAAAAAGCTGGCATTACGCTGTCTTTTATCCACTATACGTGATTATTTTTGGTTTCTTTTGTTGCCAGTCCATTATGTTAAATTTTATAAATTACGACGATGAACGATATGAACTGGTTTATGTTCAGACCAAACGAGGTGTTTTTAATTTACTAGACAGAATGAAATCACTTTCAAACTCTTGTGGGAAGAATATGGTCATCAATGTTGTTTCTAAAGAATATTGGCCATTACCCTGGTATTTCAGGGAGTATAAAAATGCAAGGTTCTGGGGTCGCGTTATTGATAATCCCAATGCCCCTGTTATCCTGGTTGATAAGAGTGGAGAGAGCAAACTAAAGGAAAAATTAAAGGGAAACTACAAGAAAGAGCGGTTTGTATTACGGCCTGGTGTATGGCTTGTAGCTTATATACAAGAAGGTCTGTATAACGCCGTATATGGTGAAGAAACAACATCAAAGGCAGCGAATCTGCCAATTGCCAAAATCTCAAAAGATGAACTAGCGTCGGGCTTGATAGGAAAATACTATGACAATATTGAATGTATCGGGACGCCTTTTTTATCCAGGGTGGAAAAGAATGCCATTTCCTTTACCTATAACGATGAGACACAAAAACCTTACCGGTCTCCTTTTGGCATCGAGTGGGAAGGATATCTGTCCGTAGCACAAAAGGGAGTCTATCAATTTGCAACAAAATCGGATGATGGTTCAGTAGTTTATATTAATGGGAGGCTGGTCGTCGACAATGATGACCTTCATGCAATGAGGCACATTTCCGGGGTTGCATCACTTGATGAGGGATTCCACCGTGTTCGAGTGAAATATTTCGATGGCGGGGGAGGCGCCGTTATGGAATTCTTATGGACACCGCCTGGTGGAAGCGAGTCCCTTGTTCCAGTTCAGGTTTTATTTCATAAAAAATGACATCATCTATAGTCGCCTTTTAAATCTTTAATCTTTATTCCTATTAAGTCTTTGAACATTTGAAGGGAGTGTTTTATAGGACTGACCTTACTTAATGTAGAGTTTTCCCAGCGAATAGGGATTTCCTTGATCTTGAAATTATACTTTCGTGATAAATAAAGTGCTTCCACATCAAATGAAAATCCATCGATTTTACACTTGCTAAAGACTGATTTGACGGCCTCTCGTTTAAATCCTTTAAACCCGCACTGTGTATCGATAATCCCTTTCAGCAATACCACGTTTACCATGAAATTAAATATCTTCCCCATCTTTTCCCTGTACCAGGGTTGATGAACAAGAATATCTGAGCCGGGCATACTTCTTGATCCGATAACCACATCATAACTATTTATAAGATACGGCAGGCATTTTTCTATTTCCTCAATGGGAGTAGAAAGGTCTGCATCGGTAAAGAAAGCGTATTCACCCCGCGCAGACAACATGCCTTTTCTCACCGAAAAACCTTTTCCACTGTTCTGTTCATTTATCAAAATAACAATGTGTTTGTTTGAACTCGCAAAATTCTTTATCATGGGCAAGGTATTATCCGTGGAACCATCATCCACGACAATGATTTCATACGGAAAGTCTTTTGTGGAAAGATACGTACAAATCTTAGTGAGAGTCGGCAATAACCTCTTTTCCTCGTTATAGGCGGGAATTATTACTGATAGGAAGCATTCTTTCATGAATCAAATTAAAATCGTAGATCGTTTACACTGAGGATTGCCGTTAGCATAGAAATTACAATTACGCCGATAACCGCGCCCATGAGCAATATAAGTACAGGCTCTACCATGGTCACCAACCGCTTCATTCGCTGTTCTACCTCGGCATCAAAATTATCTGCAACTTTAAGGAGCATTTGATCCAAATTCCCTGTTTCTTCACCCACCTTTAATAAATGGACTGCAATTTCCGGTAAAAATCCCTTTTCTGCAAGCGAAACCGTGAGGCTTGCCCCCTCTTTTACGTCAGTCTTTACGGTGTTGAGAATATCAGCAAGATATTGGTTGGATAACACGTCTTTAACGATGTCCATTGATTTAAGCAGAGGCACGCCGTTTTCCAGCAGGGTTCCGAGCGTTCTCGCAAATCTGGATATTTGCATTTTCCAGAGAAGGTTACCCATGAGCGGTAGTTTTAATTTTCTTTGATCCATTTTTATTGCAGTGTTTTTATCCTTCATTGCTTTTCTATACAAAAAGAACGTGATCACAGCTACAATAATAGAAACCCATCCGTATCTAATGGAATACCGGCTCATACCCATGAGTATCATAGTCGAAAAAGGAAGAGAAATTCCCATTCCTTCAAATATCTGAGCAAACTTAGGGATAACGTAAACAATGAGAGCGCCTACTGACATGAGACCGGTACTGCTTAACAGGAGCGGATAGATCATTGCAGAGATAATTTCACCCCGGACTTTTTGCAGGCGTTCCTGAAACGCTCCCAACCGCTTCAGTACCTGTGGCAATACGCCGCCTTCTTCTCCAGCACGTATCATGTTTACGTAAACACTGGTAAATAGTTTAGTATGGTTTGCAAGCGCCTCGGCGAAGGATTTTCCGGATTTTATCCTGTTTAACAAATCTTCAACAACATTTTTAATGGTGTTATTGTCCTGTCCGGATAATAGAATGGACAAGCTTTTATCAATAGGGATGCCACCTTCGAGCAGTGTCGCTAATTCTTGTGTGAAAGGTAAAACGGCTTTCTTGTTTACACGATTTACAAAAAGTCCAAATTTTTTATTCTTGTCTACCTGGCAGATATTTAAGATGACATGGCCGGATTTACGGAGATCATTAATCAGTTCCAATTTACTGACTGCCTCTTTTTCCCCTTCAATAATGCCGCTGGAGGTAGTTAACAACTTATATTTAAAGGTGCTCATAAATAGCTATTTTTTAATGTTGGATCTCATAATAACAATATGTTCTTCACCGTACCAGTCAAGTTTTACCTGGTCTTGTTCAATATTTTTTACCTTGTATTCTGCAATCTCTTCGCCTTCTTCGATAAAAACAAAAGGTTTTTTATTTTTTGTTTGATCGGGATTTTCTATTAATGCTTTTCTGGTATCTCCAAGAATCATGATTCCTCGCAGGGTAATTTTTTTGGGAGTTCCTTTTGGTTTTTGTTGATTTTCTGCTGCTTGTGCAGCTGCTTGCGCGGCGCTTTCTTCAAGTTTGGAATCCGTTTTTGTTTCTGGAGGATTCCAGGCAGTACGGTTTGGTGAAAAAGGGTTATTTGAAAGCATAAGTTCATAGTAGTCTGCCGCTTTGTTATCAACAGACAGAGGAACCAGTGGTTTTTTCTTTAAAAGGGTTTCTTCTATATATTTTTCTGGTTTTGTTATATTTTCCGGAGGATGATAAACCAACAACACACAAATAATTGCCAGGCCGGCAATTCCTATCAGTAAAGCAAGATTTATTATGGGTAAATAGTGCTTCCACTGTTTTACCTTTTTACCAAAGGTTTCCATGACAGGTTGTAATGATTTCAAATTAAGGTTAATAGACTTCATGTACGTTATAATTTCTTTCCTATAGAAGCAATTGCCGTTAAGGTAGAAGAAATAGTCGCCCCTTTTATAACATTTAAACCCAAGGTTTTTATTCGCAAATTATCGATAAAAAGTAGTTTGTCATTATTGTATTCTATATCGTAGAGAAAATTTTGTAGTTTTTGAGAACTATCTAAATCGCTTATTTCGAAATTAATTGACATGGCAATGAGATATGGTTTTTTGTTAATTACCTCTTTTTTTAAGGCCGTACTCCTGGATACCACTAACCCATTCTTCGTAGCAAGATTATTTATCATTTCCTGCAATTTCGCCGAGGCAAGTTCCTCCGTTTCTTCTGACAGGAATTTTTCCTGGAGTTTTGCATTATATTGTTCCAGTTCACCCAGCCTTGTCTCATATTGTTTTTTATTGGCTGCAAACGAATAATATTTCATGAGCAGTTTCTTTTGAGTGTCTAACCGCTCTTTTGTTTCATTGATTGATTTAAAAAAGGGGGTAATCACAACCCTGTCGAGACTCATATAAAAGAGAACGATAAAGGCAACAACCAACAATATTCTCTCTCTTATTTTGAGTCTATAAAATAGTTCTAAGAATCGTCCCATAGTTTCTATTTCTCAATGCTTCCTTTAATTCGAAATTTTTCTCTGCCACTCTGTGTTTTTGTAACGGGAGAAGTTAAACCCACGCCTGAAAAAAGAGAAGAATTTTCTAGAATCGGTATCAAATTCGTCGAAGATGCTGCATCTCCCTCTATTTCAAAAGTATTGTCCATGATTGTAATGCCCTTTACCCAGGCGTCATTAGGTAATGTCTTCGCCAACTCGAGGATCACATCAATTCTGGGAATGTATTTCCCTCTTATCGCATTGGCCTTGTTAACAACTTCATCTAACACGATTATGCGTTCTTGTAGTTTCTCAACGATTACAACGTCTTTTTTAATCGATTTAACTTGTGCATTCACTGTTTTTAGTATTGCCAGATTATTTATCTTTTGAATGTACGGAATAAGGAACGAAAAAAATATCAAAAATCCTATAAGGAAACATATTAATACAATTTGGGGATTTAGTCGCTTTCTATGTGATTTAACAAGGCTCAAATAGCATGGGTATTCTGCTAAACCGTAAAGCGCGGCCCCATACGATTCAGAATTTTCTTCTAACAATTTATAATTGGTTTTGTATTCATCCGGTAAAAATCCATTGGTAACGTGTGCTAACAGTATTTCATCTGAGCGCCTTGATTTGACCTGATGAGCTAATTCAACCTCGGTTTTTGCAACCGAAGATAAAACCAAAAGGTTATTTTCAAATACATTGTAACTGTAATATTTTATGTTCTTACTAACCACCGCGACCGAACCTTTTCTTTCCTCAAGGATAGGGAGAAAGGCAAAAGGTGAAATAATAACCCGGGAAGGAATAATTTCAAGGACTTTCAATTTTGATAGAATAGTATCCAATTCCGTTTTCTTTATAGCAACAATCAGAACTTTTGTCTCGTGTCTACTTTGCGATAATGAATGAATATCAAAATAAACGTCTTCACTGCTGAAAGGAATGAAACTATCCAATTGATATCTAAGCGCTTCTTTTAATTCTTTCAGGTTCGAATACGGACAGGTTGTTTCTCTGATAATAGCAAGTTCCCGCGGCAAGGAAAGAATAGTATCTCCCACAAAATTCCTTTTCTGCATTAGCGCATGTTTTAATTGCTGGGTATCCTTCAGCATGAAATCTTCTATCTTGAGCGTTTCGTGTGAATATTTAACCAGTTTTTTGCTGACGACCGTTATAATGAGGTCGTTTCCATTGATGGACAAGCCCGTTGAACTTTGGGAAAATAAATTAACGAACGGTATTTTATTCATACTCACCAAGTGTTAAATGCTATTCAGGATATGCCGCAATAATTCTACAATGATCCGCACCCTTGAAAACAACTATTTTATAGGAATTATTTATTTTATCTGCCGAAGAAATTGAATTGATTGTCATATAATTTGAATCATATACGGTTAAATATTCCATAATCTTTAGAAAATCAGCGCCGATAATGCCAAAGTATCTAAAGATTTCTTTTAAATCCCCGATTTTCGCAATTTTTCCTCTCTTCCCTCTATATTTAATCATTGCCCTGGCTATCTCCTCGGTAATTGCAGGCACATAAAGAAGAACTTCCTTGGATGCAAAGTTGACGTTGATTTTGCCCGATCCGTAAATCGTCAGGTGATCTCGCAGCAATTCAAATATTTGCGGGGTAATTCCTTTAACCAAGGTCAGCTCCTCAAGAGATTCGAACGGCCCATTCTTTGGCTCATACGGTTCCGGGAATGTGGCATAATAGTCTTTCTCTGCGCCATTGACATGATGTAAATCATCTTCATCGAGCCAATCCAGGATAGAATCCGTTATGATCTCCGCAGTATGTTCCTCTAGCTTATAGGCAATAAGAAACTTAATAAAATTATCCCGCGTCTCATCTGTTATTTTATTTACATCAATCTTTCCCCCCTCATCGCTGATGAATACATCACAATCTCTATCGAATATCTCTACTGAGTATGGGTCACTGCTTGGCGTCCAGGGATCAATGCTTCTGTCTTTTTTACTTGCATCTTTATCTCTGTTCTTTTTCAATTTTTTGATTTTCCCGCCTTTGGTTTCCTTCTCCTGTTTTTTCGGCAATAATAGCATCTGTGTCGCGTAAATACAGGCTCCTCGTGCTGCATAAACGTTTTTTACACGTTCCGTAGAAGTAATTTCTGTTTTTATAGCAATGCCGATGTTCCGGGTAAAACTTACTGCAATAAATCCAAAGATTACTATTGCCCAGAGGCTAAAAATGAGTACATAGCCATGATTGGTGATATAAGCTCTTGTGCCTTTCCATTTTTTATGACCGACAACTTTATCGCCCGCGGGATTCTTTCGGTTATTTTTTCTTTCCATTTTAAATCCGTACCTTCTATAACATCGGCATCTTGAGCAACGACATGGACTGCTCCCTCATTATCGGTTTCCTCTTCCACTGTGTCAAGATACGCGAATGAAATCATATCGCAATCCTTAAGGAATATCGTGTAATCCACATCAGTCGTTAGTGTGCTTTCAGATTCTTCGGATAATTTAACCAGGATTGTGGGGGTAACCCTGGTTTCCATGTAAATTAGGTCCCACAAGCCATTATCGTTTAATTTTACTTTATAATTAGTTATTATCAATCCTTGTCCATAATGTTTTTTAAAAGATAGAGGGGACACAAAGGAAAGATGCTCTTTTTCACCTGTAAAATAATTGGTTTTCTTTTTTTTGGCCGTTTTGTTTTCTTCGGCAAGGAGGTTATCCTTTCTTGGAATCTTTTGAACACGTAATGAAGAGACCTGTTGCCAGAAAAAATCAAAGGCAGCTTTTTCTTTTGTTGTCTCATTAAACCACGCCTCTTCTCTTTCCATCGAGAACAAGCCTGTTTTTATTGCGTAAGCGCCTGACATAATCAAGATTGTACCAATGAACATGGCTATGAGTAATTCAAATAAGGTAAAGCCTTTGTTGCGTTTAATCATCATTTCTCTTCTCCGATCTTCCAGTTTCATCTTCTTCTACCGATTCTTCACTGTCGTTTTCATCTGCTTCTGATTCTTCAGCAAAAAAAACGGTGTTGATATTTATTCCTTCAACGTGTATGCTCAGTGCCGTAGTTCCTTTGGGCGGAAGTTCTACATCGCTTTCGTCTTCATTTGACGCTTCCATCGTGATTTTTTTCCTGGCTTCTTTATATTTATCTACCTGTGATACTTTCCATGGAACACCGTCTTTTGTAACGCCTTCAAAGGTCTTCTCCTCATTCAATTTTTCATATTTTTTACCCAGTATGCCCAGAAAAGCCTCTTCTGTTTTGGTTCTTGCAAGAAGCAACAATTTTGCGTGCTCATCAATTTTTCCTCTTAATTTAGAAGAACTCCCGATCAAACCAAAGAAAATACCAATAGAAATTCCAACGATTGCCAGCGCAACCATAACTTCTAAAATAGTAAAGCCGTTTTCATTCTCAGCTTCAATATTTCTCAACTTCATTCGTCCTTTGGGTTATTAACGGTTCAATTTCTTTTAGCTTCTTTTGAAATGCGTTGGTCAAAGAATCTGCCTCCTCTGCATCGTTTGCAACATAGGGAGTTATTAGCATGATCAACTCTGTTCTTTTATTGACAAAGGCCGTGGACTTAAACAGATTCCCCAGATAAGGTATATCCCCCAATAGGGGTATTTTGCTGATACGTTTTTCGTTTTTTTGTTCGATAATTCCACCCAGACTTATGGTATGTCCACTCTTTATCACAAGAGACGTTCCTGCCTTGCGGGTAGAAAATGTTGGCGAATTACTCACGCCGGTCGTTGTCTCTTCCGCAGTACTAACCTCTTGTTTTATTTCCAATGTTACAAAATCATTTTCACCAATATGCGGAGTAACAGTAAGGATTATGCCTGTATCACGATACTGTACCTGTTCAAACGTAACCGTGGTACCTGTTTGCTGACCGGAGCTTGAAAGAATAGGCACTTCGCTGCCAACCTGTATGTTCGCAGGCTGTTCGTCTCTTACGAGGATATGCGGCGCAGATAATATCTTGGTATTAGAATTTGTCGCAAGAATATCCATCAGGATTTCAAAATTTCCTTTTTCAAACTTTATAGCCGGTGTTTCGGCTGTCCTTTGGAGATCTCCTAATCCGAATAGTTTTGTGCTTCCCATTTTTAATGACCACTCTGTGCCGTAATCCAAATTACTCTTAAGATCAACTTCTAAAATCAGCACTTCGATAAATACTTGTTGAGGTGTTGCGTCTATAGCCTCTATAATCGCTTTAATACCTTTATAATCGCTCGGCAATGCCTTAATGACAATGGTATTCGTTTTTGCATCGGCAACGATCTTCATTGTCTCAAGCTGTTTCTTCCCCAGCGGTTTAGGCTGCGCAGCCATTTTTTCATTGTAAATCTGTGTCAGAACAGGCACAATCGTTTCGGCTTTTTGATGTTGCACTTTATACACATATATTTTTAACTCTTCTTCTAACTCTGATGGAGGAACATCCACATTTTTTATCCAAAGATCGATTTTCGGCAAGAGTTCCGGCACCCTGGTGACGATCAACATCTTGTTAGTGTCGGAAAATGGCACGAAGTTGAATTCACCCTCACCGCCTGCCTTTCCGCCCATCGATTGTGCAATGGCGGCAAGATCTTTTGCCATATTTCGTGCATCAACATATTTGAAGTCGTAAAATTTTACGGCTTTACCGGCAAAGAATGGGACATCGAAGGTTTTCACCAAGGTAAGCAGTTTTTCCATGTTTGAGGCAGTTTCGATGAGTATGATATACGGAGAGTCGGCGTGAGTAATTATATTTCCAATCCCGGTCATAAATGGTTTTATCGTAGCGCTCAAATTCTTTGGGTTTTCGTATTGAAGAGGAACTATTTGAATCATTATCTCTTTACTCCACGGGGGAATTTTATCCCCGGAAATAACGATATTTGTTTCCTGCCTGGATTCTGCCTTAGGAAGTATTTTATAGAGATCGCCGTCCTTTATTATTGCAAAATCGTATACATAGAGAAGTGTGTTGAGCATCGAAAGGAGCTCTTCTTTGTAAACCTGCCCGGTGGAGTGAAGATTGATTGTACCCCCGACTCTTTTATCTAAAATATAGTTTACATTAAGAATCTCGCCTAAAATAACCTGTAAAACATCCTTTATTTCTGCGTTATCAAAATTTAAAGCGACATCGATTTTATCGCCTGTATATTCTGGTTTATGAAGAGAAGGTTCCGGTTTTTTGCGTTCCGCCGGATATACAAACTCATCCGGTATACCCTCCTTTTTCTCCTCTACAACCTCCTTTTCAGGTGATATTTCATACTCCCAGGGTTTCTTCTCTAACGCCTCGGTTGTCGTAGAAAGTGTTACCGGTTTTTTAAATGGCATGAAATCAGATTGCTTTATCTGGGTTTCTTTACAACCAATTACGCAAATAACAAGAATCGATGCATAGACGCATTTGTTCATCAATAAATCTCCCATTTATGGGTAAATTATCTATTATACAACCATAATTTTATTTATGTCATGCATTATAAGGAAGTACAACTAAAATAGCTCATAAAGTATACGCTTTTATACTTCAGGCAGGGCAAAACAGAGTGGTGCGGAAGGGGGGATTTGAACCCCCACCCCGGTATCAGCGGGACTAGCCCCTCAAACTAGCGCGTCTGCCGATTCCGCCACTTCCGCATTTCATAGAATTGTTCGTATCTGATTAAACCAAAAATACTTAGTAATTTTAACATTACACCATAAAAAGTCAAATATTTTTAATAATAAGAAATCATTAATTTTTGAATACGTAACAACGTTCTTTATCAGTATCTTTACATTTATGTACCGCAAAAACACCTTTTTCGTTTATTAAGTTGTTACGATTAACTTACTACTACAATCGTTTTGCTGAAAAGAAATCTGTAAGTATCAAATACACTTAGTATTTAAGGTTTATCTTTTCTATACAACGATTATTGGCATTCAACATGCCGAATATAAATATGGTTAACAAAAATTTCTTTTTAAACCTGTAAAACCATGTATGTAACCGTTAAAAGTCGAGGGTTCACAGTTATTGAGTTGTTGATAATTGTTATCATTGTTGCAGTCCTGGTTTGTATCATAATCCCAGCGATTTTCGCAGCCAAACAAAAAGCGCAACAAATTATTTGTGTTAACAACCTTCGGCAGCTATTCCTCGCATTTGAGCAGTATACAAACGATAACAACGGATTACTCCCTCGTCCCAATAATAGCAGCACAAGCAAAGATGGGACAAAAATCTGCAGCGCCGAGGTATGGTTTAAGGCCGTTGATAGCTATTTAACAACATTACAACTTCCCACCGAAAGGGGTGAAATCTCACAGGAGGAAAGGCTTTTACTTATAAAACAAGATCCAATCTTCAAAACGGTACCCCTTTCAAAACAAGATACAACACGCACAATAAAAATGAATCAAAATCTTTTGCCAGCATCTGAGTGTCAACGGTCTATCGAAACTATAGAAAATACCACAAAGACAGTGTTGTTGTTTGACGGTCGCATCAACAACGACGGGGTAGCAAATAATTATGAAGGTTCTTATGGAAGTGTTGCACAAAGACACTCAAAGGCTGCAAACATCCTTTTTACAGACGGACATGTAGAACGGATACAAAATGGCAATTCAGACGGTTCGACAAACGAGGGCTGGCCAAACAGGCAGGCGGGACGTGAATTGATCTGGGATCCAGAAAATCCTGATTTACCATAATGTCTTGCAAGATTTTAATAATAAATTTAAAGTTGCCCCCGGATGAAGTTTGACTTAATCTTTGCGTTTGCTGGGTTTTTCTGAAAAAACAAAAGGTTTGCCAATATAGTAACCCTGTCCAAAGTCCACTCCGTATTCCGATAGCAATTGTATCGTTGCCTTATTTTCCACAAACTCTGCCACCGTTTGTTTGCCGAGACCGCGCGCTACTTCCACCATCGCTCTGACGAGGTGCTGGTCTACCGGGTTGTTTGTTATATTGTGGATAAGGCTGCCGTCAATCTTAAGGTAGTCAACCGGCAATTTTTTGAGAAAGTTAAATGACGAAAAACCGACACCGAAATCGTCAATACCGACACGGCATCCCATATCCTTGAGCGCTTTAATGAAACGCTCTGCTATGAACACGTTTGCCATAAGGGCATTTTCGGTGATGGTCAGGACAAGATTTGCAGCATTAATACCAGTTGCTGTAAGTTCCTTCTTGATGGTAAGGAGTAGTTCCAGGTCGGTGAATGACTTATCCGATAAATTGACTTCGATATACTGCTTTTTACCGGTCTTCTGTATTTCTGCCAGGAGTTTGATTGCCCTGCGCACTACCAAACCATCTATCTCTCTCATTAGGCCAAAACGTTCGGCAACACTGATGAAACTGGATGGCGGAACGAGTTTGCCATTTTCATCTACCATGCGCAATAATGCTTCATATCCAATTATGTTAAGCTGGTTGAAATCCGTAATAGGCTGGAAGTGCAACTCAAAGCGGTCCTCAGCAAGGGCAACCTGAATGCGATTTTTCCAGTTCAGCAACGACTCAATCTCCGTTCTCATATCGACATTATAGATGCAAATACTATTACCCCCTTCTTTCTTTGCCTGATACATGGCAATATCGGCACAGGTAAGGAGTTCTTCTGGCATGGTGCCATGTAAAGGAAACAGCACTACACCGATACTCGAAGTAACGCCTGTAGGTTGTTGCTGTCCTTTAATTACCATGGTATGTTGCTCAATCAATTTAGCAATTTCCTCGGCAACGACCATTGCTTGATTGGTGTCGACTTGGGGCAGGTAAATGGCAAATTCATCACCACCCAGTCTGGCAACTATGTCGGTCTGACGCAAACGTCCCTTCAGCAAACCTGCCAGTTCTATGAGGAATTCATCCCCGACCTGGTGACCGTAAACGTCATTGAGGTACTTGAAATTGTCCAGATCAAGGAACAGTAACGTCCCCTCGACACCGTATCGCCTTGAATATGCAAGCAGATCGTCCAATTCTTTCCGGAAACGGCGGCGATTGAAGAGATTGGTGAGAGAATCATAATCAGCAAGATACACAAGATTCTCCTTTAACTTCTTGTGTTCTGAAATCTCAATACGCAATTCCTCGTTCATCTTTTCTGCCGCAGCCGTCCGTTCCGACACACGTTGTTCTAAAGATTCATTGAGCGTTCTCAGTTCTTCCAATATCCGTTTCTGTTCGGTAATGTCTCTGAAAATTTCCATGAGGTAGGTTTTTTTGTCCAGTGTTATGCGTGATACGTTTATGTCTGCATAAAAAACGCTTCCATCCTTTCTCTTTACGGGAATGTCTTTAGCAGCCACAATACCACCCCTCGACTGTTTTTCAAACTGTTCCAAGATATATGGCACGCTTTCTTTTGGATGGATATCTGCGACATTTAGAGTCATGATTTCGCCCAGCGTATAGCCCAGCATCCGGCAGATTGCATCGTTACCCAGGTGAAGATTTTTGGTATCCGGGGCTGCCACGAGTATACCATCGATGGCGCAGTTGAACATGGTTTTAAACCTCTGTTCTGATTCTCTCAGCGATTCTTTGGCTAATTTATGTTCAGTGATTTCCTTATCGAGACTATCCGCCATGGTGTTGAAACCATTTGCAAGGATGCCAATTTCATCGCTGCGGCTGATTTGTACCCGATGATTCAGATTTCCACTGGCAAGGATTTCAGTTGCATTCGTAAGCTCCTTAACAGACTTTGACATTGAACTTGCAATCATAATACCGAGGACAATGACAGATGTGGAACCCACGATCCCCAAAATCAGTGCAATATTCCTTAAGTGGAAGCAGTACGTCAACGCGAGGGTAGTAAAGGGGATGAGGGAGATACTGAATGCAAATATGAGCAGTCTGTATTTAAACGATAAAAGTCGCTTCGCCTTCATAGGTGATCGATGTTATTATACCACACGAATTCTTTCAGTTAACCTGAAAACGTCTAAATATTATCTCTAATGACCAAAGGCGAGATGTATCACTGACCCTTCGACTTCTCTCAGATGGCGTGGCTCAGCATGATAATCTATCGTTCAGCTGATAAATGCTAATTTCTATTTTATTGTCGCTGAATTGAGGTGTGCTATAACCAATATTTTTAACGTTCTTCTACCGCATCATTAATCTTTGCCCAGCGCTTTCCCGAAGGTTTTTTCCAACGGACATCAACATATTCCATTTGTTTGAGATTTGTGCCTTCTGACTTTGCTATACTTAGGAGATTTTGGAGCTTTTCCTCGTTGGAGAGTTCATTGGGTTCGTTACAGAACGAAGAGCATCCCCACCGTATCTGCGTATTGTTCTCTGTCCACAAAACGATATCACTTTTACCAGTAAACCGCCTTTTGCACACGTTTGACACATCTACCGTTAATATCTTAAAAATGTTATGAATATTATTTGCCCTGAGAAATTTCACCACATCTATACCTGCCTTGATTCCCTTATCATTCCATTCACTTCCCTGTAAAGGTAATCTTGCCAATTTATTACTTTGGATGCAGGGTGTATCATATTCTGCATTTGGTAATGTGTAATATTCTTTTGGTAACAAGACACATTCATCGTCCACAAGATACGTATTATTTCCACTTCTAACGATAGCTGCCGGTTTGCGCAATACAAGCTTGATATTAAGTTTATTGGGGAATGTCCTTTTGATTGAATCTACCTTTTTAATCAAAACAATCCCTCCATAAACGTCTGCTATTCTTTGAGTCAAATCGTTTTCATACATCCCGTACTGTTCGTTCAGGGCAGCTACGTGTTTTATATCGTTGGAAAAGCGGGCAGTAACCCACGATGGGGTGTGGAAGGAGAAGGTAGAAGGACTGACTTTAAAAATATTCAAACCTGTTAATGAGTGCCACGTCTTATTAATACCCCATATTCCAAAGATTATTATACCTGCAAAAACAACAAATTGGAGCAAAAAGGGATATAGAACTTTTTTTATTGAACCTATTTTAGAGAAAAGGATTTCTAAAAAAAGCTTATAGTTGAATGTGCTATTGATAATATCCTTAATTTTGTACTGGTTCATCTGCACTGACAAGAATATTCTGAAATGCAAGATCAACTATTTTTTCACATAATGAAAGGAATGACATGCCAGCCGCCTTTGCTGCCTTTGGCAGCAAGCTTTTTTCGGTAAAACCAGGGATGGTATTTATTTCCAATAAATACAAGTTATCTCTATCGTCCAACAACATATCTACTCTTGAAAATCCTTTGCAGCCGAGGACTTTGTGCGCATTGATAGCAAGCTCCTGTGCATTGCTATACGTTGCAGACGAGAGAAAGCCGACAGTTCGTGAGGAATTACCGGCTATATTTATCCGTTCGCTTACGGTTTTTTCTACAATAATATATTTTGTTCTATCATCCTTATATTTCGCTTCATAATTATAAAATTCCACCGCCGGTTGAATTTCAATAATTGGCAGCGCCTTGTCATCTAAAATTCCAACGGTCAACTCCCTACCTTTTACGTATTTTTCAACAAGTAATTCATATCCGAATTCAAAAGCCTTTTCCAAACCAATTTGAAGATCATTAATATTTTTAATGATCGATATGCCTATGCTGGAACCGTTTCTCGTAGGTTTTAAAACTACCGGCAACCCCAGTTTGTTTATTTCCCTCTGTATCTCCGGTAACTCTTGAAATTCTGCTACTGTTATATAATCAGGCGTTTTAAGACCTGCCTCAATAAAACATTTTTTTGTTGCTAATTTATCCATTGCAAGCCTGCTGGCATCTATACCTGAGCCAGTATATGGAATCCCTTTTAATTCTAAAAGGCTTTGTACGCCTCCGTCTTCGCCAAAATACCCATGTAAGGCTATAAATGCGACATCTATGTCCATGAGATCGAGTTCTTCTATCTTTTCGTCTTTTACATCGATACAAGTAACGTTAAATCCAGCCTCTTTTAATGCCCTTGCTACTGCGTTACCGGAACGTAAAGAAATCTCTCGCTCAGGAGATATGCCTCCCATCAGTACCACAACATTTTTTGGCTTCATTTCATACTCTCCTAACATTTAAAAAACAATATTATTAAGGATTAATATTAACCCATTATTCTAATTTTGCAACTAAATCATAAGCCACTTTCCACACGTCACCGGCACCCATTGTTATAACAACATCGTCTGGTTTTACATTTGATGATAGTGCATTGACAATATCACGCAATTGCGGAACGTACTGAACGTCAACACCCGCATTTCGAGTTTCTTCAAACAACCTCGAAGAATTCATTGTCGTTTTTTCATAGTCGTTGTCACGTGCCGAGTAGATATCGGCAAAAATTACTTTATCTGCATTTTGAAAAGATCTTGCGAATCCTCTTAACAAGTGTCGCGTTCTGCTGTACTGATGGGGTTGAAACACGCACCATATCTTTTTTTCAGGATATAGCTCCCGGGCGGCTCTTAACGTTACGTGTATCTCTGTCGGATGGTGAGCGTAATCATCGATTACCGTAATATTGTTTTTCACTCCGATTATTTGAAATCGTCTATTTGCCCCACGAAATGAAGCTAATGCAGCCTTAATAGAATTTTTATCGACTCCGATAAATGTACACACCGCTGTTGCGGCCAACGCATTTAAGACATTATGGGACCCCGGTATTTTTAAACTAAAATCATCAAAAAAAGTATTCTTTCTAAAGATGCTGAATCTATTTGTCCCGTTACCCGAAGAAAGAACTTTGCCGCACCAATCAGAGGTATTATCCAGAGAATATGTTTCGACCTTACAATTCGCCCTTTGCATTGCACGGAATATATTCTTATCGTGATCATTTACGACTAATAAGCCTTCTTTTGAAACCAATGATGCAAAATCACCAAACGCATTTATTATTTTCTCAATATTTTCATAATAGTCCAGGTGATCTTCCTCGATGTTGGTGATTACACCGACTTGTGGAACAAGGTTTAAAAATGACCTGTCATATTCACATGCCTCTGCTACAAATAAATCTCCCGTTCCTAAGTGTGCGTTGCCCCCAATATCAGGCACTTCTCCTCCGATTACAAATGTAGGATCCAATCCTGCCGTTTTTAATACGCTGGAAATCATCGCGCTTGTGGTTGTTTTTCCGTGAGTTCCACTGATTGCAATACCACGTTTTTCTTTCATTAACGAACCGAGTATTTGAGAGTATTTTACTACCTTTATACCCATTTTGCGGGCAGTTTTAAGGTCCTGATTGTCTTCGGAAATAGCCGCCGAGATTACTACCATGTCCGTATCCGATGTCATAAAACTGCCATCTTGTCTTGTATTAATCCTGGCTCCCATTTTTTCCAGGGTTGAAGTCAAAGAAGACGGCCGTATATCCGAACCCGCAACAACACAACCCTCGTTTAAAAGAATGCGTGCAACGGCGCTCATCCCGATACCACCTATTCCTATGAAATATACACAATGTCCACGCATCGGACGATAATTAAACTGGTTATCTAACGATGCTGTGTGCGTGTGCATCCTGTCCATACCTTCTGATAGATTCATAGTAATTTTCCCTTTTTAAATAGAAATAGTATGCAGTGGTAGAGATTACCCCTCAATTTATTTTGTTGAATCAGTATTACAAACAATCAGAGATTAGTGTCACTGTATAATATTATATCGGAATAATTTAACATATATTTAATTAATAAAATATGAATTAGCCTAATATCAAAGCAAACTGTGTGCCTTTAAAACCAATTACCCTGCAAATATTATCAACAACTTTTGTGGCTGCATTTGGCATTCCCATCCCTTTGTTAAACATCTTCATTCTGTCGTACTTTTCTTTGTTGTTGAAAAGATCTGTAATGAGTTCTATGATTTTTTCAGGCGTCAAATCAATCTGCTGCAATAAATATCCGCCGCCGTTGCTTGCCAATTCTATTGCATTCCAGTATTGATGATTATCCGCAGCATGCGGATATGGTATCAATATAGCGGGAATACCTACTGCAGTAAATTCTGCAATCGTAGTAGCGCCCGCTCTACAAATGATCATATCCGCCATGCTAAAAGCAGCGCCCATGTCATCTAAAAAACCGCAAACAAACGCTTTGATATCCGTTTGCTTGTACGCTGCTTTTGCAGCTTCATACCCATATTCACCCGTACAGTGGATAATTTGCAGTTCGTTTGATAACGGCTCTAATTTGGGCAAGCATCTTAGTATGACTTCATTTATTGCCTGCGCACCCTGACTCCCCCCTGTAACCAGTATCGTTTTTTTAGAAGAACTTAGTCCGAATATTTCGGCAGAACGGCATCTTTGGCTGGATAAGATATCCTTGCGTATGGGAGTTCCTGTTACCCGTACAACTTTTGCCTTGTTGAACCACTTGAGAGAACCTTTCCAATGACAATATACCTCATCAACCCATTTAGCCAGGAATCGATTTGCTTTCCCGGGAATTACATTTTGTTCCAGTAATACAGACGGTATGCTGAGTAATTTTGCAGCGATAATTGGGGCAAAAGAGGCATAGCCACCCAATCCAACCACAATGTCCGGGTTAAATTTGCGAAGCGCAATGAGGGATTCAACAATCCCTATACACATTGCAAGGACAAACGCGAATAACTGCTTGAACGATTTTCCCCACTTTTTAGCGGACATCCGTTGAAACCTGAAACCGCGCTGTTCTACACATCGTTTTTCAAATTCTTTGTCAGTGCCAAAAAAAATTATTTCTGCCTCATGAAACCTGGAACGGATCTCTTCTGCCGTACTCAATCCCACCATCAAATGCCCCGCGGTACCGCCTCCTGCAAATGCGACTTTCATTTTTTATACCCCTTTTCCTTATAACGAGGACACACTTTGTACAAAAAATAAACATAAAAAGGCGTAAAATGACGAAAATATGTTTAGAATCTACGTCAAAACCAGAGACTTATCGACGAATTTTACTGCTATCGCCACGAAAAGCCTGCTATTTTAGACGTTATATTATGCCAGAATCTCACAGGCAATAATCTACCAACTTTATCTTCTGTTAGTTCTATATTCTCATGTGGATTTAAGATATCCGGCACCAAAGACTGTCTTGCAATATTAATTAATATTCCAATTCCTATCATAGAGAATAACAAAGAAGACCCTCCTGAACTAACAAAAGGCAAGGGGATGCCTTTTGTTGGAACAATGCCAGAGACAACTGCAATGTTGATAATTGCCTGTAATCCAAACATCACGGTTATACCGAATCCCAAAAAAAATCCAAATACGTCCTTGGTTGCATGCACTATTTTTAACCCCTGCCATATTAGTAACAAGAATAGACATATAATAACTAACACCCCAATAAAACCAAATTCTTCCCCGATAATGGTAAAGATAAAATCACTGCTGCTTTCCGGTAAAAAGAATAGTTTTTGTTTGCTGCTGCCAACACCCAATCCTGTCAAACCACCGGAACCAAGGGCAATCCACGACTGAATTACATGATACCCTGTTCCTGAAGGGTCTTGCCATGGATCCATAAAGGCCATTAATCTGTCTTTTCTATATGAAACCTCGAATAACATTTTGTGCACAAACGGTATGGTAGCTAAAATCGTAAAAAAAACATAAATGAACCTTGTCCCACCAACGATGAGCATAATTATAGAAAGAATCGTAATGAACGCAGCGCTCCCAAAATCAGGCTCTTTCATTATAAGAGCGCCCGTTACCGCTATAATAACGATGGGTATCATAAAACCACATTTGAATTGGGACATGTGACTTTGGTTCTTGGCGATATAGCCTGAAACAAATATTATAATCGCCAATTTTGCAAATTCGGAGGGCTGTATACCCAGAGTATGGCCTAATCGAATCCACCTGCGTGCGCCGTTAGTAACTGTACCAATTCCTGGAATCAATACGAGCAAAAGCAGAACGAAGGATATAACGAGAATGGGGATTCTCAATTTCTGTAAGCAATGGTAATCAATCTTTGCCATGGTTATTAACAATATCGAACCTATTAATATCCATAAGAGATGTTTCGTTAATTGATAATTTTTTCCCCCAGCCCCAAAAGTTGCCAGGTCTGTACTATAGACAGTGATAATACTGAATCCTATCAGAGCAACCACAATGTATAGAATAAAATGGCAGTGTTTCAAACGAATCCCCTTTATAGCAGTATAAGACTAAATACAGCCAGCATTGCCGCAATAATACAAAACCGGAGGGTAATTTTCGTCTCCGGCCATCCCTTAAACTGAAAGTGATGGTGTAAAGGCGCACAACGAAAAATCCTTCTCTTTGTCATCTTATAATAGAATTTTTGCACAAGTACAGAAACTGCCTCGGCAACAAAAATTCCCCCGACAATAACCATCAGCAGTTCTTGTTTTACAATAAGAGCAATTAATCCCAGCATGCCGCCCAAAGTCAATGAACCTGTATCACCCATAAAAATTTGCGCGGGAAAGCAGTTATACCACAAGAATCCCAGACTTCCTCCCACCAGTGCTGCGCAAAAAATACTCAATTCACCACTCCCGCGGACATAAGGAATTCTTAAATAATCACTGAAGTCAACCCGGCCGGAGGCATAGGCAATAACAGCAAAAGCAATTCCCGCAATAATGCTGCACCCGATTGCCAAACCATCCAAACCATCGGTAAGATTTACTGCGTTTGACATCCCGACGATAAAGAACGCAACAATCAATATGTAAAAAGGACCTACATCGGGTCTAAAATCTTTAACAAAAGGAATCACCAGTTGTGTGCCCCAGGTAAACTTACTGAAATGAAAATATAAGACCAATCCCAGTATGAGCCCCAACGCTGATTGAAATAATAATTTTGATACATCGCTCAAGCCGGCTGCATTCTTCTGCGTAAGCTTAATATAATCATCAATAAACCCAAGTACACCGAACCAGATCAACGTAAACATGAGCAGGAGAACATATTCATTGTAAATATTACACCAGAACAAAGCGGAGACCAGGATGGAGACATTCACAACAATTCCTCCCATAGTCGGCGTGTTTTTTTTATCGAAATGCATCCGTTTGAGTTCTTCCGAGTCTGTTTTTGTTGTATCCTCACCAACCTTTAAAATCCGCAGTCTCTTAATAAACCAATGACCAAAAAATATACTGATTAAAAAAGCAGTAAAAGCAGCCAGACAAGAACGAAAAGATATGTATTTAAATATTTCTAATGAATTTATCGAATAAAGCCAACTATATAGCAAAGTCCTTTAACCTCTTTTCTTAGCTTTAGACATTTATATTAGAATCAATAGCCTTTTTTATAATTGCTGAAATCTCTTCTATCTTAAAAGGCTTTGGAAGTACGTAATCCACGCCACATTCCTTTAACTGAGACGAACTGAGTTGATTGCCCCATCCTGTAATAAATACAATCGGCACCTGTGGTGACATGTCTTTTATTTTTTTAGAGACTGCCCAGCCGGAAATATCGCACAATCCAACATCTGTTATAACAATATCGTAATGTCCGTCTTTAAACATTTTGATACCTGCCATACCATTGTCGGCCTTATGCACAGAGTGACCTTGATTTATTAAATTCTCGGCCAGTATATCCAGGGTAACTTTATGGTCTTCAATGAGAAGTATCTTAGTTTTTTCTTCTTGTTTAAGATTAAATTTACCCTCTATTTCTTTAATAACTTTTCCGGATACTGGTAATTGTACGGTAACAGCGGTGCCAACGCCGAGTTCGCTTTCTATGATGATTTGGCCGTTATGCCTACTGATAATCCCGTATGCAACACTCATCCCCCGACCTGTACCTTTCGATCCTTTTGTTGTAAAAAAAGGATCAAATACTCTCTTCTTTGTCTCTTCGGACATGCCTTCGCCTGTATCAAAAAAGGTAACAAAAACAGATTTCCCCCCACTTTTTGCTTGAATCGTAAGTTCTCCTCCTTTGGACATGGCATCAACCGCATTAAACAGAATATCGATGAAAACCTCTCTTAACTCCGATGCATTCCCCTCTACAATGGGAATTTCCATCGAATCAGTATCTATACGTAGGGTTATTTTGGGGATATTAGACTCTCCAGACCATTTCGACTCCGTCATTTTAACGACATCATTTATGATATCTTTTATATTGACTTCGGAAAAATCCTTTGTAGTACGAAGTCTCGTAAATTCCTGAATCCTTTTGACAACTTCACTTCCATCTAATACAAGCTTTTCAATAATTTGTAATCGTTCACTAGTTGCTGCATCGAGACTCTTTGAAAGCAACATTTGTGTGTGTCCAAGGATGCCGCTCAATAAATTATTAAAATTATGGGCAACACCTGTGGCTAATTCTCCCATTGCCCTTAATCTTTCAGACTGTACCAACTGCAACCGTGTGGACTCTAAATTTTCATAAAGAAAGGCATTATCCAGGGCATTAGCAGTTATATGAGCTACTACTTTCAAAAATTTTATTTCTCTTTCATTAAAGAATTTATTGTCTCGAACACTTCTTAAAAAAAGGGTTCCGATGGCATTGCCTTTCAAAATGATAGGAATGACAACAATCGCATTGTCCTTAATAGACTTTACATTTTCCTGTACATCTTTCATTAGTGGATCTTGGAGAATATATTGAACGATGACTGCTTCTCTCGTCTCCAGAGCTCTCTTTACCTCCGGATAATTATCGACCATTATCTCCAAATGTATGTCAGGATTATCATGAGAAGCAATTACCTGCGCGAATTTCTTGTCGAGAGTAACGCGAAAGATTGAACAACGAGTGGCATCAATAAGAGTGGCAACTTTTTTGACAATAATGTAGAAAATTTCTTTGCTACTTAGTGTAGAGGATACTGCTTTTGCTATTTCCAAAAGCGCTTCAGAATCGGCTTTATCTCTATTTAGTATATTTATGATATTCCTATGATCAAAAACTCGATGTACACGATATTGTAATTCAGTTGGATTGAGCGGTTTGGTGATTACATCATTTACAGTGGATTGGGTATAATCCCCATCAGTACCATCCTTCATATCCTGTGTTATCGCTATCATGCCCGGCACATTTCCCGTTGAGTTTTTAATTAAGGAAACGAACTCGGACATATTTATTCCTAAGGAATTGCAATCAAAAAGAATCAGGTCTTTTGGATTGTTCTGAATTATTATAATTGCATCTCTGGCATTATCGACAAAGCCCAAATCATATAGCTCTTTTTTAAGTACACTTTGAACAAAATGCCATATAGCATTGTCTTTTTCTACCACCAGTACCTTTTTTCGGGTATCCATTCTGAGTATTTATTCGTTAATTACAATTATGGGCCGGCACACGCTTTGAAAAAAATTCCTTAAACTTCTCAATAATATTTTCCATATGCATACCTCTGGAACCTTTGATTAACACAATATCGTTCTCCTTGAGTTCATTTATTTCGACAGGCGTAATGTCTGAAACATCCTGAAAACTGATGACTTGACTTTCCGGTGTACCTGAAGATTTTGCCGCCTTTGCAATTTCAGATGCATATTTTCCCACAGTCCATAATAAATCAATATTCAGGCCCGATACTGTTTCTCCAATTTCCTTGTGTAACTGGGCAGACTCATTTCCCAATTCCAGCATGTCACCGCATACAAAAACTTTTCTTCCCTCTTCATCAATTTCACTCAGGTACTGTAAGGCTGCACGCACAGACTCAGGATTTGCATTGTAAGCATCGTTGATAATGGTAATATTTCCTACTCGTTGCTGTTCAATCCTCATTAAAGGTAGTTTAAAAGAGGAAAAGGCATCCTTTACGCTGCAGATATCATGACCTAGCGCTTTGCAAATCGCAAAAGAAGCCAAACAGTTCGTAATATTGTGATATCCAGGAATGGGAAGAGGAACGTTTAAATGCCCATTGAGTTCGAAAACATACCCTTTGTCTTTTTTCATTACGTCCGTACATTTAATATGTGCCTGAGGGCTAAAACCAAAACCTACGGTTTTCCCTTTAAAATAGCCGGCAATTTTAGCACACCATGGATTATCGGCATTATATACGAATACTCCTCCCTTGCTGAGGTTTTCCAATATTTCTGCCTTTGCCTGTGCAACTCCTTCGATATTTTTAAGACCTTCCAGGTGCGTTTTAGAAATGTTAACAATTACTGCTACATCAGGAGCGCCAATCTCAGACAGACGTCGAATTTCTCCCGGGGCATTTGTACCCATTTCCAGCACACCATAGCGATGTCTATTTTCTATTTCAAATATCGTCACCGGTACACCAATGAAATTATTGAAGCTTTTCTGTGATTTTGCCGTAGGACCAAAATGAGACAATAAATGATACGTCATCTCTTTGGTAGTGGTTTTACCATTACTTCCGGTAATGCCGATAATCGTTGTATTCAATTTTTGACGATAATATTTTGCCAAATCCCCTAACGCCGTCGTGGTGTCTTTTACCCGAATTACCAGGAAATTTTTATGTGCCGGCTCTATTTTCAATTCATTTGAAATAACAGCTCCTACAGCGCCTGTGTTCATTGCATGCTGGACAAACTGGTGACCATCGCAACGCTCTCCTTTGAGAGCAAAAAACAAATCTCCCGGCTTAATAGTCCGACTGTCCGTAGATATGCCCCTTATCTTTGTATCAGTATCGCCGGATATTATTTGTCCGCAAAAGGCTTTTACAATCTCATTGAGGAATAGAATTTCCATCTTATTACCCTTACCTTATTAATTGTGTAAGGCCATATTATTTTGTAAGGTTTGTATCACAACTTCACGATCATCAAATGGAATTATGGTATTCTTTAATATCTGGTATTGTTCGTGACCTTTTCCGGCAATGACTACCGCATCACCCTTTTTCGCTTCCCAAATGGCCTCTTCAATGGCGATTTTCCTGTCGGGTTGCACCCGGCAAGAAGCGTTTTTCTTTATTCCTTTTTGAATCTCATGGATAATTTTCAGAGGATCCTCTGAACGGGGATTATCACTTGTTATCCAGAAAAGGTCTGAATACCTTTCTGCAATGTGCCCCATCTTGGGTCTTTTCTTTCTATCTCTGTCTCCGCCGCATCCAAAGACCAAGATGATCCGTCCTGTTGTTGTTGCACGGATAGTGCTCAGAATAGTCTGTAACGCCTGGTGTGTGTGCGCGAAGTCAACATAAATGTGGAAATCCTGCCCGCAGTCAATCTTTTCCAGACGTCCGGGCACTCCGCTTAAAGATTCAATGCCGGTTTTTACCGTGTCGATTTTGAAACCCAGCACCAGACCATTTGCGGCAGCAGCCAATGCATTATAAACGTTATGGTTACCTACCAGATTTAAGGTGATTATGTTTTTGCCCCAGGGGGAATTTAGTAAAAATTGTGTTGTATCGGCATTCATATTCATAATTTCTGCTGTCACATCTGCTTTCTTTCTTTTTATACCATACCATACTACTTGTGATTTCGTACACTCAGCAAAATGGTTACTCGCATTGTGGTCGGCATTGAGTATGGTAAACGCATCTTTACTTAGTCCTTTTACCAGTTTGAGTTTTTCTGTTCTATAATTTCTTATATTTTCATGATAATCGAGATGTTCAATGGATAAATTTGTAAAGATTGCCGAACTGAAACGGACTTGATCCAGTCTGTGCTGAGAAAGGGCATGAGAGGATGCCTCAATTACGGCGTATTTCATGTCTGATTTAAGCATTTCGGAAAGGTAACTCTGAATTTCAACGGATTCAGGGGTCGTTTCCTGTGCCGGTATCACCCTGTTCCCTATTTGATATTGAATCGTACCAATTAGTCCTGTCTTCTTGCCGGAGGCTTCAATTATTGATTTTGTGAGAAATGAAGTTGTTGTTTTTCCATTCGTTCCTGTAATACCGATTACCGTCATTTTAGAAGAAGGTTCATCATAAAAATGACTGCTCAGAAACGCCAGCGCCTTGCGGGTATTCGGTACCACAATCTGTGGTATTCGTGGAGTTATTTCTATCCTTTTTCCGACAACAAGAGCAGCCGCGTCTTTTCCCGCTGCATCAACAATAAAGTCATGCCCGTCCAACTTATGACCTTTAATGGCAACAAATACATAACCCCCTTTTACCTTTTTGGAGTTATGTGTTATTCCACAAATTTCTTTTTCAAGAAAATCATAAGATTGGTGTTCTTTTAAACAAGAACAAAGTTCACTTAATTTCATGCCTATTGGCACATCTCCTCCAAAACGGCGCTTTTTCTCTCGTATGAAAAATAATTTATTTCCAATGATGCATCAAAGCCCTGTGTTTGTCCGCTTGCCGGCTGAATAATCCGTTCGTAAAAACGTCTTGACTTGTTAATTTTATCAATTTCTTCGGCATATTCCTTCAAAAGCCTGTTGAGTGTTTCCGTGTTATTGGCTCTCGCCATTTCCAACTCTTTTTCAGTGGCATACAGACTGTACCATAAAATGAAATTCTGTTTTTCAATTTCTTTATTCGTCATCTTTATCCCCCCCTGTTCCATTAACAGCTATTATATTAAAAATACTTTATCACATAATTTCATGCATTTTCAAGCCATTTAAATCGCTCATCACCTCCTTTCAACAAGGGTATAATAGATTACATTATTGCATTGCTATTTGAAATTTTGAAGGTTCTACACCGAGATAAAGGAGTGAACGTTTAATAATTTCTCCTACAACGGGAGCTGCAACAGTGCCGCCATAGTAAGCGCCATTTTGCGGCTCATTAATCATAACTAACGCACAAATACGAGGACGCTCTGCAGGCGCGTAAGCAATAAACGAGCCAACATATTTTTCATGAGAATACCTGCCGCCCTCACCATAGGCTTTTTGCGATGTGCCCGTCTTTCCGGCAACATCGTATTCCAGCAGGTTTGCATTTTTCCCTGTGCCTTCCGTAACGACTTTCATCAATATAGGGTTCATTATATTACGCGCAATGTTTGAATTAATTACCCGTCTTACGGGTTGCAGACTTTGAAATTCTTCTTTTGTCGTGCCGTCGTTATTTATCGTCGATTTTACTATTGTTGGTTCGAGCAAGAGCCCCCCGTTTGGTATGCTGCAAAAAGCTGTAATAAACTGAAGCGGAGTAACGGCTATCTCGTGTCCTATTGAAATAGAGATGAGAGAGTATTTTTTTGACCACTGTTTTAAAGGACGAAAGATACCTCCAATTTCTCCCGGCAACTCAATCCCCGTTTTTTCACCAAAATTGAACTGCTCAAGATATCGATACATTTTTTCATTTCCCATGAGCATACCTAACTTTGCCATTCCTATATTACTGGAGTAAGCAACAATTTCAGAAACAGTAAGATTGCCATGCCCTCCATGAGTATCATGCAGAATCCTGCCTTCTATTTCACAAGCTCCATTATTACAAAAGAGAACATCGTCGGGTTTCACCAAACCCTCCTCGAATATACCCGAAATTACAATGGGCTTCATTATCGATCCGGGCTCATAACAATCAGTAATAGCCAGATTTCTTCTGCTGCCGGGAAGATACTTTTTAAAATGATTGGGGTCATACGTAGGATAATTGCACATAGCCAGCACTTCACCCGTCATCGGGTCCATCACAATGGCTGTTGCTGAGGTTGGCGCCCATTTTTTATAGGCAATTTCCAACTCTTCTTCAGCAAAACGCTGGATATTAGCGTCAATCGTCAGCATCACATTATCTCCGTGCTTCGGCATTTGTTCCTCTGCATCAGGTGTGATAATTTGACGTTGAAGCGCATCCCTGTTAATCAATTTGTAGCCCGGCACGCCGGATAATACGCTGTCAAATGCCATCTCAGCGCCTTCCAGTCCCTTCTCGTCAACATCGGTAAACCCAAGGATATGACTGGCCAACTGTTGATTAGGATAGAATCGGTGATACTCGTATTTAATGTAAACACCTTTGAGGGACAGTTTCGCGACTGCGTTAAGTTCTTCATCACTAACCTTCCGTTTAATCCAAACAAATCGCTTGTCTCGATTAAGTTGTTTTAGTAATTTTGATGAATTAAGTTTTAAGAGTCTGCTTAACTGATATACAACAGTGGAGATGTCTTCGATTTCAGCAGGATCTACATAAACAGATCCTACCTGTAAAGATTCGGCAAGCTTAATTCCATTTCGATCTAGAATTGAACCTCTTCTGGCGGGTAATTCGATCTTTTTGCATTGCTGCGCTTTTGCTAGTTTAACATATTTCTCATGATCAGTAAGTTGAATACGCCCCAGATGGACAGCGAGCGCAATAAACACCATGATGAGAAAAACACCAATAATATTTGCCCAAAATTTATGTTTCTTTAAAGGTAGCATGTTGGCAATTCCGTAAAATTACGCTAAACTAAAACATTAAATATGAACAAATTTACGAACGCTTTCGAGATAAAACATCATTACCCCGAAAGCGTTCGGGAGGAGGGCACAACAGAAACTACTCTTATATTACTAATATAAGTTTTAATTGTGTAATGAACAGCAATTTAAAATTTGGTCTTTTTGGGTATATAAGTCTTTATTCAAGCTCGTTTTCTGCGATTTAGCCACATTCTCCTGGAATTTTGCCTGTCCCATCATGATAATTCCTGACGTTGCGTCTTGTGGAACAAGGGGCATTTTTAATGATTGTATTTTATAGACAATAATTTGCGGTGATTTAAGCCGATTAACATGGTAGTTCAATTTCCTGTTTTTCTCAGATAATTCAGTGCAATTTTTCTGGAGTTTGGCTACCTGGTATCCCAATTCTATCGTCTTATTTCTCTCCCACACCAGAAACATTGCCAAAATGATTGCAATAGTAAACACTAACAATACCCTTGATACACCCATATCAAATCCTTTCCGCCGCCCTGAGTTTTGCGCTGCGACTTCTTACATTTTCCTCTATTTCAACCTCACGAGGAGTTATAGGCTTTTTTGTAAGCACTTTGAATAGGTTTTGTTTTGCCTTTTCAATAAATTTATTTTTTACAATCCTGTCCTCCAGAGAATGAAAACTGATAATCACAATGCGTGCGCCCAGCGCCATATAGTTATAGATTTTATCCAAGAAGATTTCTAAATTATCGAGTTCTTTATTCACCGCAATCCTCAACGCCTGGAATACTCTTGTTGCGGGATGTATCTTACTTTTGCCCCTTGGCACGACTCGTTCGACGATAGCAGCTAACTGTCTTGTTGAGGTAATACCTACTCCCTTTTCTTCTTTTAGTACGGCCCTCGCAATCCTTCTCGACCATCGCTCTTCTCCGTATTTCCACAATAATTCCGCTAACTCCGTCTCGGAAAGACGCTGAATTAAATTTTGTGCAGTAATGCCGCAAGAACGATCCATCCTCATGTCCAGTGGCGCTTCTTTTGCGAAACTGAAGCCACGATCTGCCTGATCAAACTGCAGAGAAGACACTCCCAAATCAAGCAAAACCCCGTTAACCTTATTGATGTCGGCCTGACGCAATACTTCGTCGACATCGGAATAATTTGCATGATAAAGCTTAAATCTATCCGTTATTTTTGATAGAGATTGTTTCGTAGTCTGCAATATTTCCATATCCTTATCGATACCAATTAAAAATCCATCGGGTTTGATTTTGTCCAGGATCCTGACCGCATGTCCACCGCCTCCTACGGTACAATCTAAAATTGTTTGTCCTGACTGCAGATTCAAATAATCGAGTACTTCATCAACCATTACGGGTTTGTGCAGAGGCGTATCCGTCATGTCATCCATTTTTTACCATGGTATAGATTCTTTTTGCCGAATTTCAGGGAAAGAATTATCCGATTGAAAATAAATCCTCTGCTATCTCTTCAAATCCCTTGTCATGTTCTGCCTCGTAATTCTGCCAATTTTTCTCATCCCAGATTTCAATACGGCTGCTGACTCCGACAATTACAACGTTTTTTTGAATCTTAGCAAGTTCTTTCAAATATTGTGGAATTAAAATGCGCCCTTGTTGGTCACTATCTGGAATTTTTTGCGCCTTAGAAAAAAAAAGGCGCTGGAATTGACGCGCCTTTTTATTTGTAAAAGAGATTTGTTCTATTTTCGATACGACTTTCTGCCACTCACTGGGGGTATACATGAATAGACACTCGTCGAGTCCTCGAGTTACGAAGAATCCTTTTCCTTCCGTCTTCACATCAATACTATCTCGAAGAGGAACCGGTATGGCCAGTCTATTTTTGTCATCAATCGTGTGATGGTACTCACCGGTGAACATTGTCATTTTTCCCCACTTGTCCACACTTTTTACCACATACGGCTATGACAATATACTTTTTTATTTATTTGTCAAGAAATATTTTTATTGTTATTTTGAACATAAACTAGTTGGATTTATTTACTATCATAATCGTTGTACTATTTATTTTTATAAATACAATATATTGTGTTTTTCTTGTCATGATATTTTTCAAAATATATTTATAAATTATTTTTAAATTCACAAATTGTATAAATCTGATATTATTTTTTAGAGATATCGTATTTTTAAATACCAGATGCACAACCGAAACGAAGCTTGTGGAAATTTATACCAAACTATCCGATTACGACTATAATCTTCCAAAGGAGTTCATTGCCCAGCAACCGCTTGAAAATCGTGATGATTCCAGGTTATTGGTACTCTATCGGAATACAGGCAGGATAGAGCACCGGAAATTTTATGAAATTGCAGATTATTTTTCGCCAGGGGATTTTTTGGTCTTGAACGATACAAAGGTGCTTCCTGCCCGTTTAACGGGAAATAGGATTGGCGGCGCTTCAATTGAATTATTATTCATTGAGGAGATAGGAGAAAATCGCTGGAAGGTATTAATAAAATCAAGTGCAAAATTGAAAACAGGCGAGGAAATCTATATCGACAACCAGAGTATCTCGGCAAGGCTGCTTGACAGGACTGAAGGTGCATGGCGTATTGAATTTAATAAAAAAAATAATACCGTAAAAGAACTCCTTCATCGAATTGGGGGAATGCCTCTGCCTCCCTATATAAAACGCGCCAAAAATCAAGACGCATTATTTTCTTTGGACAGAGAAAGATACCAGACCGTATTTGCTCAAAAAGAAGGAGCAATCGCTGCCCCTACGGCAGGCTTGCACTTCACCAAAGATACACTTGAGAAGGTACGGAAACGTGGGATAGAAACCGGGTTTGTTACACTACATGTTGGTTTAGGCACTTTTACGCCCATCAAAACAGAAGACATCCGTGACCACCTCATGCACAAAGAATATTACGAATGTTCTCAAGAGATTATCCGAAAAATAAAGAGGACAAAAGAGCGGAATCGACGTGTGATCGCAACGGGGAGCACTTCCTGCCGTGTTCTCGAGACGATTGCCGGAAACGGCAACTCACCGCAACTCTGTGGTTGGACAAACTTATTTCTCTATCCTCCTTATAATTTTCAGTACGTTGACGTCTTGCTTACAAATTTTCATCTTCCCAAAACCACCTTATTAGTGATGGTCTCTGCCTTTGCCGGAAGAGAGAACATCCTGAATGCTTACGAAATAGCCAAAAGGGAAGGTTATCGATTTTTCAGTTACGGCGATTGCATGATGATTATTTAGAAAACAATTATCCTGATGATATGGAAAATCTATGGGGAAAAACACCGTTTCTTTAACGCCAAATGCGAGATTAGTGCTTGGGAAAAGGTATTTAAAGAAAGACGCTGCGGGCAATCCGATTGAAACGCCTGAAGATATGTTCCGGCGAATAGCCAAAAACGTTGCATCGGCAGATTTAATTTACGACAAGAAGGCGGATATTGTATCCCTTGAAGAACAATTTTACGATCTTTTCATTAACCTTCTTTTTATGCCAAACTCTCCCACCCTCATGAATGCGGGAAGAGACCTTCAACAGTTATGCGGATGCTTTGTCCTTCCCGTGGAAGATTCTATTGAGAATATTTTCGAAACGGTAAAACAAGCTGCAATAATCCACAAAAGCGGCGGAGGCACGGGTTTCTCCTTCTCTCGGATTAGACCAAAAAACGACTGCGTAAGCACATCCGGTGGTTTTGCCAGCGGTCCTCTATCCTTTATAAAGGTCTTTAACGAGGCCACAGAGGCAATCAACCAGGGAGGATTCAGACGGGGCGCAAACATGGCCGTGCTGCGTGTGGATCATCCCGATATTCTGGGTTTCATCCATTCCAAACAATCCGAAGGTATCCTGACGAATTTTAATATATCTATTGGGATTACCGATGCATTTATGGAATCTGTTGAGAAAAATCAGCCCTTTCCATTGATCAATCCTCGAACAAGAGCGGTGGTAAAAACCATACATGCAAAACAGCTTTTTGATCAAATTACACATTCCGCCTGGGAGAATGGCGAGCCGGGCGTTTTATTCCTGGACACCATTAACGCCGCCAATCCCACTCCGCTTCTTGGAGAAATAGAAGGAACCAATCCATGTGGAGAACAACCACTGTTACCCTTCGAAGCGTGTGTTCTCGGCTCTATCAATCTTTCGAAAATGGTTAAGCCGTCTCACGGGGAACGTGAAATTGACTGGAATCGCCTTGAAACAACAATACAACTTGCCGTACACTTCCTGGACAATGTTATTGATGTAAATAAATATCCGTTGCCCCAGATCGAACGTCTGACAAGGGGAAACCGGAAAATAGGCTTAGGCGTCATGGGACTCGCCGATTTGTTGATAAAATTCGGTATTTCATACAATTCCGAGGAAGCAATTCTTTTTACTGATAGACTTATGCGCTTCTTGTCTCAAAAGGCAAATGAAGCATCGGTCAAACTTGCCGCCAAACGCGGTGTCTTTCCGAATTATCAGAAAAGCATTTATGCACAAAAGAACGAACCGGGATATAGAAATGCAACACGGACGACTATCGCGCCGACAGGCACTATTAGCATCATCGCGGATTGTTCCAGTGGCATTGAACCCTTATTTGCGATTGCGTACAAGCGTCATGTTTTGGTCGAGGAGGGACTGCCCGAAATAAACTCTTACTTTTTGGAAATTGCAAAAAAACGGGGGTTTTATTCAGAAAGACTTATTGAAAAAGTTTCAAAGGAAGGATCGACACAAAACCTTGATGATATCCCTGAAGACGTTAAAAAGGTATTTATTACCGCCAGGGATGTTTCACCGGAACAGCACGTAAAGATACAGGCAACCTGTCAGAAACATATTGATAATGGTGTTTCGAAGACTATCAATTTCCCCAAAAATGCCACAGCCGGTGACGTCGAAAAGGTCTTTTTATTGGCTTATAAAAGCGGTTGTAAGGGCATCACTGTATATAGAGACAAAAGCCGCGTATCACAAGTTCTTTCAGTCGAATGCACCTGCGCAAAACAGTTCATAAACGATAATTTTTCTGAACCACAGCCCTAGGGATTGACAATAAATAACATGAACACCTCATGCCTGCCCGAGCGAGTCCGCTCGCAGACAGGTTGCTGTGCCATCAGGGCTGAAGCCCAATTCAGATAAGACCGTCACTAACCCCAGCCTTAAGGCTGGGGTTAGTGGGTACACGTCCTGCCGTGGCTTTAGCCCTGATGGCGACTGATCTTCAAAGTATCAGACAACAAACTTGTTCAGATTATTTATTGTCAACCCCTTAACACAGCACTGCTAATATTTCTCGTGGTTCTATCGGCTCAACAATAAAATTGTCCGCACCGCTCACTAAAAAATCACAGCGTTCCTGAAGGTTTTTAGAAATCACAATAGTCTCGATATGGGGAAAATCCTTTTTTATATTCATGAGAAGCTGACATCCCTCCCGGCCCGTAATTTCTGCATCCACAGTAATAAAGTCAATTTTATGTCTCTTTAAAACGGTAAGCGCACGCGCCGTATCATCCACAAAATATAATTTTAATCCCTTTTCTTTTGCTGCGCTGCATAAGAGATTTTTAAGGACCTCTTTTCTACTCAGCACTAATATATTGAGGCCTTCCAACCGGCTCTTTTTGAAGTCGACGCCAAACATGCTTTTGTACAATAACTTCTTTTGCACTGATTCTAAAATAATAGTAAACTCTTCATCATTAAAGTTTTTGGTAAGGTAATTATTTACTCCCAATGATAAAATATTTTTCCAATTGTCAATCGTATCTATCTCGACTATCAAACCCACGTATGGAAATTCCATTTTAATGTCTTTTAACAACTCAAATTCATTAATTATGGAGGTATCTATGTCTGAAATAACGATGTCGAATTTACTCTTCCGTAATAATGCAATTGCTTGTTGTTTTTGATTAACTTTGCAAACAACGTATCCCTGTTTTAACAAAATGTCTTCCAGATGTTTAGCGTACGCCTCCTTAATCGATACAACCAAAATCTTCGTTTCCCCCTTGAGAGCGAGCCGTTTGTTTACCTGTGCCTAATTTTCCTCTTCTTTGGCTAATTCTATTACCCTCTCACTTTCAATTGATTGAGCGCCAACATCATACTTGACACCCGCAGGTGTTGGAATCTCAATGATCCTTCTTATTTCAATATATACTTTCTTGAGAGGGTTTTTATAAATGGCTCCAGCCACCATTTTGGACGGCAATTGAAATGTCACTACCAGTACGTCAGAAGGCATGAATGATTGATTGGTTATAAACCGTAAACCTCGTTTAGAGATATCCTTTATGATTATCGGCGACTCCTTCGGCGCTTCGGATTCTTGTTTTTTTACAACGGAACAAACTCCTTCAATTTCCATATCGAATCGTTTATCCCTGCGCCGTTCCTCAATTTTAATAGGGTCCTCCGGTGGAAATACTACAATCGGCTCTTCCGTCGTGGTATGGAGTGTTTCCAGGGATTGAATCAAGTCCGTTACGAAGCTTTGCGCCTTTTTTAGTTCATCAAGCGGCAATTTCAGAAGCGGTTCTTTCCACGATTCGACTTGCATAATGTTTTCCGTAATAAACTATGCTTATGTTTATGTAATTGTTAGCTTTTCCTTCAAATACGTTTGAACCTTTTTCCCATCCACAACGCCGCCGTATTTGCCCATAATGAGTTTCATTGCCGCCCCCATTTCCCTGGCAGTGAATTTATTTGTTTCGATGACCTCATGAACAATTCTTTTTATTTCATCATCTGACAATTGTTTGGGCAGATATTCCTCAACAATTGCAATCTCACCATTCAGCTCTTTTACTTTATCCGGCAAATTGAGCCTCTCGTACTCTTCACGCGTCTTGTTCAGTTTCTTGTAATATCCGCGAACAACCTCAACGTAATCTATCTCATCCCTGGGTTTCCCGGAGGTGTCTGCTATCTTAATGTCGGCAAGTATCATGCGCAACACCGACGTCCTTAATTTGTTCTGCGCCTTCATAGCGACCTTCAGATCTTCCGTTATCCGTTCTTTCATCTCCATAGCTTACTCCTCTTTAAATGAATATCCCCCTACTTTGTGACCACAGTTAGGACAATACAAAGGTGTGTTCTGGTAATACTTCCCACAATATTTACACGGGGTTAAAATTTCTATCGGCTTAGCCTTCTTTGCCCGTACAAACAAATAAAGGGGCAGGAATACAATCATCAGTAAAAACACGCCCAGCATCCAGCCAACGGCAGGAAGGGTTTTGTATCCTTTATTCTTTGCATCTATATATACCCAAACAGCCACAGCGGCTGCAATAAGTAATCCAATAAATCTCATAAAATGTATCCTTTCAAATGTTAGAAAATATAACACATACGATGCATTCAGTCAATCAATTATCCTAACACAAACAAATTTGAAAGGTTTCAATCCTCATCCGGCCCGAAGGCCGGATGCTACGTACTGACCGATGCCGTTTCAATCCACGCTCCCGCGCGGGGAGCGACTTTTTCCCAACAACAAGGATCCTTCAACCTGGCTTGAATTGGGATTCTACCCCAAATAAAATGCCTCCGCAATCAAAATAAATGCGGAGGATAAACCTCCCGTGCTACGGATTCTATCTTATGTGGATTTCTCAAAAAGCTAACCTGCTACAAAATTGTTCTTGAAAGAATCTTTCCTTTTTGTAGAATAGTTAAAAATTTTAGATTTACGATTTCGGATTTGCGATTTTTTCTATCTAAAGGGGGGATACTTATCGTGAAATACCTATATACAGCCGAAAACTGCCCAAAATGCGAGATTTTGAAGAAAAAATACAAAGGTGAAGGCGTACGATTTGTTGAAAGAAACGCAGACCGGATTAAACAACCAGAAGATGAAATCGACCGGGAAGCCCTAGTGCAAGCGTCCATGCAAAATATGGAATTACCCGTTGAGGTTGAGATGTAATGCTGGTGTAATGCGCCGCAAAGGACGCAGTGTACACGGAGAAAACGAATCAAACAGGAAACAATTCTTTCCTGTTTATTCCCTAACCCGAACGAATCGGAAAAGAAAGCCCTTCTGTTTCCTCACACAAAGCCACCAAGACACAAAGAAAGAAGTTGGGAATCCTAACCTCCCAACTTCCCATCTTCTCAAGCTTTCAACCTCAGTTTTATTTCTTTGCGGCTTCGTGTCTCTGTGTGATTACTTCTCTTACGGGTAAAATTCGAAAATTCGTAATTCGTAAATTTTATCCCTTCACCAGCCCCCAACGTTCACGGATACGTTGTTCTACTTTTACAAAAAATAGCCTGTCAACGAGAATACCGATTGTAATAATTACAATCATCACGGCTATGACCTGGCTCATGTCATTGAGCTCCCGCCCAATCATCATAAGATGCCCCAATCCCAAACATACAATTAATAATTCACCTGCCATGAGTGAACGCCAGGCAAAGGACCAGCCTTGTTTCATTCCGGTGACGATATGCGGGAGGGCAGCGGGGATAATTACTTCGAGATACAGCTTCCACCCCTTCGCCCCCATCGTTTTTGCAGCCCGAATGTAAAGTGACGGAACACTCTTCACTCCGGCATCCGTTGCAATCGTAATCGAAAGCACGGCGCCCATAAAAACCAGGAATATGATAGACCTGTCATTCAAGCCAAACCAGAGCAATGAAAGGGGCAGCCAGCAAATCGTCGGCAATGTCTGCAAGCCGGTAAAGAACGAACCCAGCGTTTCTTCAAAGAGACGAACCCTGCCGATAAGCAAACCCAGAAAAATGCCAACAACAATAGAAATCCCGTAACCGATGGCAATTCTTTTCATGCTGATTGCTATTCCGATAAGGAAGGTATGATTCTGAAATCCATAAATCAGTGTTTTAAAAACTGAAACGGGAGAAGGAAGGACGTATTCCGGCCATATCCCTAACCTGAACAACCCTTCCCAAAGTCCTATAAAAAGGATATAAAATATTGTCCGTTTAAGTATGCTTTGCATTTTCTCAGATTCCTCCTCCAATGTCCGTTTTTGCAGGTCCTTCAGTTGTACATTTTATATCACATTCTACGCATGAGTCTGCATCCATCTCGCACTTCATAACCTTATTAATCTCGGCTTTCAATTCTTTCATGATCGTGGTGGAATATCCTGCAACGTTCACATCATTGTCATCCCTTGGTCTTGGCAATTCCACCAGAAACTCTTTCTTGATCCTCCCGGGCGACGTCGAAAGGATTATTATCCGGTCGGCAAGACACACAGCCTCACGGATATTATGGGTAACAAATAAGATCGTCTTCCTGGTTTTCAGCCAGATATTCTGTAATTCATAATGGAGTATCCACCGTGTCTGTGCATCCAATGCGGAAAAAGGCTCATCCATCAGGAGCATCTCCGGATTCATAGCAAGAGCCCTGGCTATGGCTACGCGTTGTTTCATTCCGCCGGATAGTTCATGCACCTGGGCATGTTGAAACTTTGACAAATGTACCATTTTGAGATACTCAATAGCCATGTTTCGTCTTTCTCTGCCATTAATCCCTTTTAATTTTAAACCAAATTCAACATTTTTTACCACATTCAGCCAGGGGAAGAGAGCCGCTTCCTGAAATATAACAACACGGTCACTGCCAGCCCCGTTAATTTTATGATCATCCGCCCACACATCGCCTGAATCGGCCTTTTCCAGTCCAGCAACAATGTTCAAAAGAGTAGTCTTCCCACACCCTGAAGGTCCAACGATACATACAAATTCTCCTTGTTGTATCTCGAGGTTTATATCTTCCAGCACATAGACTCTTCCGTTTGTTGATTGAAATGATTTAGATATGTTTTGAACGCGCAGTTTTGGCCAAACCCCATCCACTCTATGAGATTTCTGCTGTTCATTACCGACTTTAACATGATCTATATCTATGAGATTCTCAATTCCTGCGATTTCCGACATCTTCACTACCTCCAATCAGCCTTATTTTATTTTTCGTTTTCCCTTTTTTATTCACTCGTGGCAATGCCCTCTCTTTGAGTATCCTGTTGAGCAGCCTCAAGTCGACCATTCCCGATAAATCTGGCTGCTGTTCCCCCAAAAAGCCTGCGTTATACGCCATCTCTGCATAAGAAAACAGCGATGAGACAATCGGATCATAGGTAATTTCCAATCGTGAGAAGGCATCATCCCTAATATCTTTTGGAAGAGATACACCGGAAATAGCCTTTATCTGGTCACCAATAACAGTCTTTGCTTCTTCAGGATATTGATTAATCCATTGGGTTATTTCAACATGAGCCGTCAGCCATTTTTTAACCCAATCGGGATGTTTTTTAAAAAAATTTGTTCTTACAATCATCAGCGTTGAACAAAACCGACCACCGTCCCATAAGGTTCTTTCATCAAGAAAAACCTCTCCGCCCGCTTCCTTAAGGAGTCTTGAAGCCCATGGTTCCGGCACCCATGCCCCATCGACCTGTTTTTGCATAAAAAGATTTAAAATGTCGGGGTTCCGCAGGGGAAGGATGTTAACCGTGCCGCCCCTTTCTTTTGGCTTTAAACCGCAATTCCTGATATATCCCCGAAGGGCAATATCCTGCGTATTTCCAAGTTGCGGAGATGCGATTCTTTTCCCGGAAAGATCTATGGGCTTTTTTATGTTGGAGTCCGGCCTTACGATAAATAATGACCCGCCGCTCGATACGCCCGAAATTACCTTTAACGCCCTGCCGCCGGAACGTATATATCCATTTATCACAGGACTGGGGCCTACATACGCAATATCTATATCCTCTGAAAATATTGCCTCAATAATGGATGGCCCTGCATTAAAGAGAGTTGCCTTTATTTTTACCTCTGACCCAAGATGTTTCTCAAAGATACCGCTGTTCAGCCCAATAACAGCCTGTGCATGGGTAATATTCGGGAAATACCCCACGCGAATCGTGTCATTGTTACCCTTCCTCGAACAGGCAATACCAGTTACAATTACAAAGAACAGGGGATAAAAACAAATCCAGTATCTTAAAGTTTTCAACTTATTTCCAAACACAGTAAAGCCACAACTAAAAATACTAAAAATAAGCGCGGGTCACAAGTGACGGGTGACGTTTTTTCCCGTCACTCGTCATGCGGCACACGTCACTATTTCTCAAAATTTACAAAAAAGTGTTTACGGGATAATACTATAGACAAAAAACGAAAACAACAAAATCTACCATATTGATAGACTATTATTGAAAAATTATTATATCGTATATGTTAACGCTTCCCGTTCAGTTTTTTCTAATGCATCTGCGGCACGCTTACACATGTCGGCAAAGGTCATTTTGTCCAGTACGTCTGCTATGGCGTTCCGAATCTCCATCATCACACTCCGTATTACACAGGTGACTTCTTCCGAACACGGCTTGTAAGACATCTGGCTCACGCAGTCCACAGGCGCAATAGCACCATCCAGCGCCCGAATTACCTGGCCCAAGGTAATTAAATCGGGCGACCGTGCCAATTCATAACCACCCCGGAGACCCATCTTGCTATTTAGTATACCTACTTTTCTCAGGGTAAGCAGGATATTTTCCAAGAATTTTTGCGGAATCTTTTCCTTTGCGGAGATTTCCTTAATCTGGACTGCCCCCTTTTGGTAATTTGCCGAAAGATAAATCATTGCACGGAGGGCATAGTCGCTTTTTTTGGATAGTTTCATAATCTAGTATATCGTTTCATTAAAATATAGACAATTAATTTGTTAAAGATTCAAATTTGCGCCATCGGTGTACCACGGGTTGCTCATTGATTTCTTGTACACCTAACAATATTCTTTTCTCAAGGTCA
>Ga0233425_10001404_pt1 | contig 54142 bp, 52 predicted proteins | sample Watercolumn_Towu_2_FD_181712 | JGI IMG/M metagenome (GOLD analysis project Ga0233425, IMG submission 181712) | Freshwater microbial communities from Lake Towuti, South Sulawesi, Indonesia - Watercolumn_Towuti2014_140_MG | ecosystem: Environmental > Aquatic > Freshwater > Lake | place... | reverse complement strand
CGCGCGTCCAGACATCGCCAGAACCTTCGTGATTGCCGCCGTAAGCGTCGTCTTCCCGTGGTCAACGTGGCCGATTGTGCCCACGTTAACGTGAGGCTTCGTCCTCTCGAATTTCGCCTTAGCCATTGGATTGCCTCCTTAACATATCTGTAGTCATTTTATAAAACGGTTACCTTCCGTTCGATTTCACCAAATCAGCCTTACGCGCCCTTTACCTTGGCAATTATAGCCTCGGCAATGCTCTTTGGAACTTCCTCGTAATGACTGAACTGCATTGTGTATGTAGCCCGCCCCTGCGTGATCGATCGCAGATCGGTTGCATATCCGAACATATCGGAAAGCGGAACCTGAGCCTTGACCGTCTGCACGTTACCGCGCTGCTCCATGGACTGAATGCGTCCGCGCCGAGAATTAAGATCGCCAATCACGTCGCCCATGTAATTCTCCGGCGTAACCACTTCCACGTTCATCACAGGCTCCAGGATAACCGGATCGCCCTTCTTCACCGCATCCTTGAAGCACATGGACGCGGCGATCTTGAACGCCATTTCCGAAGAGTCGACCTCGTGATACGAGCCGTCAATAAGCGTAGCCTTGAAGTCAACCATGGGGTAGCCTGCCAGCACGCCCGTATCCATCGCCTCGCGAATACCTTTTTCCACAGGCGCGATATACTCTCTCGGCACGGTTCCGCCAACGACCTTGCTCTCAAACACGAAGCCGCCCGCGCGATCCAGAGGCTCGAAGTCCATCACCACATGACCGTACTGGCCGCGTCCGCCCGACTGGCGAACGAACTTGCCCTCGGCCCGAACCTTCTTGCGCATGGCCTCGCGGTATGCCACCTGTGGCTTGCCGACGTTCGCCTCAACCTTGAACTCGCGGAAGATGCGGTCGACAATTATCTCCAGATGCAGCTCGCCCATGCCGGATATGAGTGTCTGACCGGTCTCCTCATCAAAAGAAACCCTGAAGGACGGATCCTCCTGAGCCAGTTTTCCAAGCGCCTGCGAAAGCTTCTCCTGATCCGCCTTTGTCTTCGGCTCGATAGCCACAGAGATAACCGGCTCGGGAAACTCCATCGATTCAAGCAAGATCGGGTTGGCCTCATCGCAAAGAGTATCGCCGGTAAGCGAACTTTTAAGACCGACAGCAGCCACAATGTCGCCAGCGGAACATCCCTTTATTTCCTCGCGCTTGTTGGCATGCATCTTGAGCAGGCGGCCGACGCGCTCCTTGACGGACTTGGTTGCGTTGTAAACATACGAACCGGCGGTTATAGTACCCGAATAAACGCGCATGAATGTAAGCTGACCAACAAACGGATCGGTCATGACCTTAAAGGCAAGCGCCGCAAACGGGCCATTCTCATCGGCCTCGACTGTAACCTCGGAATCGTCCTTAAGCCGCTTGCCGACCATATGCGCGACATCCAGGGGCGATGGCATGTAATCGATAACCGAGTCCAGCAGAAGCTGCACTCCCTTATTCTTGAAGGCAGACCCGCAAAGCACAGGGAAAAACTTGATCTCGACCGTCCCCTTACGGATTGCCGACATGATCTCCGGCTCGCTTATTTCCTCGCCGCCAAGATATTTTTCCATGAGCGAATCATCGACATCAGCCAACGCCTCAATCATTTCCTCGCGCTTCTTCTGAGCAATCTCCAGCAGATCAGCCGGAATTCCCGCAACCTCATACTTCGCGCCAAGGGTTTCATCGTCAAACAGTATCGCCCTCATCGAAACCAGATCGACAGCGCCGCGAAAACCGCCCTCGGCGCCGATCGGAATCTGAACAGGAACGGCGCGCGCTCCAAGCCGGTCAACCATGCTCTGGACGGCGGCGAAATAATCGGCACCCATCCTGTCCATCTTATTAATGAAAGCTATACGCGGAACGCCATACTTGTCCGCCTGACGCCACACGGTTTCCGACTGCGGCTGAACACCGGCAACCGCATCAAAGACAGCAACGGCGCCATCCAGCACACGAAGCGAACGCTCCACCTCGATAGTGAAATCGACATGCCCCGGTGTGTCGATAATATTGATATTATGATTCCGCCATGAGCACGTTGTTGCCGCAGCGGTAATGGTGATGCCGCGCTCCTGCTCCTGAACCATCCAGTCCATCGTTGCAGTGCCGTCATGCACCTCGCCGATTTTATGCGTCATACCGGTGTAGTACAGTATGCGCTCGGTCACGGTGGTCTTCCCGGCATCGATATGCGCCATGATGCCGATGTTCCGTGTATCTTTTAATTCAACCTTAGACAAAGCCAGCTACCTCTTCCCTCTTTAGACCCGCAGTCGCGCCAGGATTAAAACCTGTAATGAGCAAACGCCTTATTCGCGTCAGCCATACGATGAGTATCTTCACGCTTCTTGACCGTTGAGCCGGTATTGTTCATTGCATCCAGCAACTCAGCGGCAAGCCTCTGCCTCATTGTGCGCTCGGAACGCTTGCGGGCGTAATCGCGCAGCCAGCGGAAAGCCAGCGCCATGCGCCTCTGCGGACGAATCTCGACAGGCACCTGATAAGTGGCGCCTCCAACCCTCCGCGACTTGACCTCTACCGACGGCTTGACATTCTCAAGCGCGGTCTTGAACACCTTGAGCGGGTCATCGCCCGTCTTTTCCTTTATTATGTCGAACGCGCCGTAACAGATACCCTCTGCAACGGACTTCTTGCCGTCCTCCATAATTATATTCATAAACTTGCCCAGAACCTTGCTGTTATACTTGGGATCAGGCAGTACTTCGCGTTTTGCGGCGGCTCTTCTTCTCGGCATATTGTCCCTCTTACTTCGGCCTCTTTGTTCCGTACTTGGAACGACTGACGCGCCTGTTGTTAACGCCCAGAGTATCCAGCGCGCCCCTGACTATGTGATATCTGACACCGGGCAGATCCTTGACCCTTCCGCCACGGATCAGAACAATCGAGTGCTCCTGAAGGTTATGCCCGACGCCCGGAATGTAAGTCGTCACCTCCATGCCGTTTGTCAGTCTGACCCTGGCTACCTTTCGGAGCGCCGAGTTCGGCTTCTTTGGCGTGGTGGTATAAACCCTTACGCAAACTCCGCGTCTCTGCGGGCATGCCTTGAGGGCCGGAGACTTGGTCTTACTGATAACCTTCTCTCTTCCGTTCCTTACAAGCTGGGAAATTGTCGGCACGATTCCTCCATAAACACAAACACTTTTAATAGCGATACTTCACAACTGTCGTCAGGACAGCCCGTGGAGTTTACCTGAGTCGTTCGGCTTTGTCAAGCCGCAGCACACAGTGTATGACAAAACTTCAGGAAGCAGGATGTTAGCATAATCCGCAAAGAAAATGGAAGCCGTTTTCAAAGCCGACAAGGTATACTTACCGACATGATTTCGGTCATCATCCCGAGCTACAATTCATGGCCGCTTATCGGCAAAACGCTTGAATCGCTCACGCCGCAGAAAGAGCATTGCGGCGAAATCATCGTGTCCGACTCCTCCGATGACGGCTCTCATAAAAAAATTGTCGCGCATTATCCGCAGGTTACGGTTATACACCATCCGGAGCGCCTGTTTCCCGGCGCTGCGCGGAACCGGGCGATAGACGCTGCATCCGGATCGGTTATCGCCATGATCGACGCCGACGCCGAGGCATCGACCGGCTGGCTTCGCGCAATCGGCGAAAATTTCCGCCGTGAACCCGACGCCGCCGGTTTCGGCGGCTCCATCGCGAACGCCAGCGAGGGTTTGCCCGCCGCCCGCATCGCGCATCTGCTTGAGTTCGGCGGATACACACCGGCATGGCCGCGCAGGCGTGTTCGCATGGCTCCTTCCTGCAATCTTGCGCTCAGGCGTGAGGTGTTCGACCATGCCCGGTTTCTGGAAGACTGGTTCGGCAACGAGGACGTGCTTCTTGCCGATGACATTTCGCAGCGCGGCGGACATATTGTTTTTGATCCGGCGATGACGGTATATCACCATACAAAGGATGACTGGGGCGCGATTCTTGCGCACATGAAGCGTATCGGGCGCGATACCGGGCGAGCGCGCAGCCGTTACGACCTGCCGGGTTCCTGGCTCGCGCGCGCGCCGGGCGCGGCGCTGCTCGTCGGCCCGATAAAGTACCTGCTTGCGTTAAGACGCGTGGTTGGGCACGACAGTGCATATATCGGGGATTTTGCGCGCCAGACGCCGCGTGTCATCGCCGCGGTTCACGCGTTTTCGGCCGGATTCAGGGAGGGTGCGCTTATGCGATGAAACGCACGGACACATGGAAACCGACCAAATACGTTCCGGCGGAAAATAATGCCGGGCACGGGGACCGCTTCAATCATCGAGATGCCAGCAGCTTGTCCAGTATCTTTTCAGTGTGGTAATAGGCCAATGTCATTTACTTAACGGCACGGCTTATAATATGAATGGATTTTATGGGAACTGATTTCCTGAACAATATCATCTACTTGCGCGGCCATGGCGGCTGCTATGTTCAGGCGGAGTCAGGCCGCCAATCCCTCCCCCCCGCGTTCCCGCAATCAGCCGCTCGTAAATCCCTGTCAATCCGGCCACATGTGCGGCCTCGCTCCAGCCCGGAACCGCTTTTTGCGCCGACTTCTCCATGCGCGCACGAAGCGTGTCGTCTTCGAGTATATGCATAATTCCGGACGCAAGCTCAGCCGGATTGTTTGGCGCAACCAGGATGCCGGTGACGCCGTCGCTCACCACCTCCTGAAGGCCGCCGGCGCGGCTTGCCACAACCGGCATTCCGGATGCCATCGCCTCCAGCGCAACCAGACCAAACGGCTCCGGCCAGATCGACGGCGCGACGAGCAGTTTCGAAGTGGCACAGAGGCGCGCAACCTCATCGCGCGAAACCTTGCCGGTAATACTCACGGCGCTTCCAAGTCCAAGCTCCGCGGCAAGCGCCTTGAACAGACCGGCATCCGGGCCGTCGCCTGCGATCACAAGCCTCGCCGACGGACGCCGGGCCGAAACATCATTGAACGCCTTCAGCAGACACTCGACGCCCTTTATCGCCGTCAGCCGTCCAAGGAAAAGCACCGTATCGCCTTCCACCGCGCGCGGAAGCGGCGCAAACGACGGATCGATGCAGTTGAGCAATGTTTCAACGCGGGTGATCCCGTTTGCGCGAAGCTGCCGCTCGACATAGCGCGACGGCGCGATAAACGCGCTGACATTCCGCCAGTCATCCGCGTACAGACGCAAACGCAGCATCGCCTGCGCGTAGTGCGGCCACGAAAGGCAACGCTTGGCGCGGCAGAGCGGCCCGAACGGATCCTCGCAGATGCGACGTCCGGGCATCAGCTTGATCGAGATGGGACAGACGATCTTGTACTCGTGGGCGGTAAAAACGGTCGGCACGCCGGAAAGCGGCTTCAACACCGATTCGCTCAACTGATGATGGATGCAGTGCAGATGGACGATGTCGGGCCGGAACAATTCGATGGCGCGGCGCATCGCGCTCCGGGCGCTGAAATTGCCTAACTCGCGCAGGCCGCGAGCAAGCTTCGATGAGTTGTGATGCCCCTTGCACGCAAAGACCTTGCCGGTTTCGCCCAGGGCGTTGTCGATTCCCGCAGCATCCGACACCAGCCACGCTACCTCGTGGCCAAGCCGCGCAAGCGCGTGAGCCATGGCGATAGCGTAGTTCTCGGCTCCGCCGACACGGGAACCGTAATCGTTGCAGAAGAGTATTTTCATCCGGTTATCAACGCAGTTGGAATCGGCCGCTACTCAAGCTCTATCCGCTTCATGACAAAAAACCTGCCGAAAATCCGCCGTTTTATATGCCGGTAGCGGTTCATGAGCGTATCGGCTGCCAGCCGGTAAAGCGCGTAATACGGATGACCGTTTTTACGCCTGACGCGGCTGTCCTCAAGAGCGCGCAGATTGTCGTCGCCCACGCCCACGGCCGACACGCCGCCGAAACGCATGTTCGCGATGTCGGCGCTGGTTGTGGCGAATTTCACACCGGCGGAAACGGCGCGGAATACGAAATCGTAGTCGGCGGCTATTCTGAACGATGCGTCGAACAGTCCCACGCTTTCATACGCCGCCTTCGACACGAAAGTTGCCGGCTGACATACCGGCATGAACCGCCTGACGCAGCCCGCCACGTCGCCGCAAGCGTCCTGGTGATAAAGCTTTTTCCCGCGCGGATCGCATATGCAGACGCGCCCGGTAATGATAAACGGGCCAGTGGCTCCGGCGGCTGCCGCAACAATACGCTCAACCGCGTCGCGCTCGTACCAGTCGTCGGCGTTGATCGTGCCGATGAGTTCACCCCGCGCCATGCGTATGCCCTTGTTCATGGCGTCGTAGATGCCGCCGTCCGGCTCCGACACCCAGCGCATACGGCCGGTCTGGCCTTCGAAGCGCGGCTCGTATTCGCGGATAATATCGACTGTTCCGTCGGTCGATCCGCCGTCTATCACGATGTATTCGATGTTGGGGTATGTCTGGCCGAGAACCGATTCAATCGTGTCGCGGATAGTTCCGGCGGCGTTGAAGCACGGGGTGACGATGGAGACCAAGTGGGAGCGGTTCAATGGTTGCAGGCCTGTCGTTCCGGATTTATTTGCGAGATGCCTAGTAACCGGGCCGCCGCCGATGATGCGCCACGGCAACGATTCTTATTTCATCCGTCGCAACCTGATAGATTATGCCGTACGGAAACCTGTGCATGAGGCAGCGCCGCCGTTTGCCATGAAAGATTGTCCCTATGCGCGGGTTATCCATAATAAGATTGGCGGTTCTCTCGAATTCCGCAATAAACGCCAGTCCGAGTTCGACACCGGCTTTTTGAGCATAGAAGGCGGCGGCGTCATGCAGTTCTTCAAGTGCAAGCTGAGCAATAACCAGCTTCACTACAATGACGCGCGGACTTGGGCAAGAGCATCGGAGAGGGGAATCGTTCCGGTTTCTCCCCTTTCGATTGCGGCGATTCTCTTCTCGACTTCAACCGCCCATGCCGTCTCAAGCTCCACATCTTCGTCGAGGCTTGACAATAGTAGCTGAGCGAAAGCCGCGCGTTCGCCTGAGGTCAGGTTCAGCGCCTCGGCCTCAAGCATTTCAAGTTGCGTCACCATTTTAGCCTCCTTAGTGCTTGTAATAGATTTTACAACAATTCATCGCCTTCGCCTTGCTCCCCACGGACAACGCCGTTCTCATCCCGCCATAACCTGCCGGTAAACCTCCATCGTCTTGCGGGCTATCGCGTCCCATCCGAATGCGTCCCGCATGGCCAATGATTCGCTTCCAAGCCGATTTCGCAATCCGTCGCCGGTCAATATCCGCTCCATTTTAGCGCAAAGTTCTTCCTCGATGAGCTGGATTATTCACTTTGCCTCAGTCTGCTTCTCCAGTAGCCCGGTTTTTTGCTCAGATGGGCAATAGCGATAATCACGATTTCGCCCGGATCGATTCTGTATAAAACGGCAAACGGAAACCGTCGCACCAACCGCCTTCTTAGCTCCCCTTCGAAAACCGGCCATGTGGATGGAGATTCCGCAACCGCGTCAACCGCCCGTTCGACTTCCGATATGAAATCGTTCCCAAGGCCCGATGCCTTGTCCCGATAATAAAACGCGGCTTCCCGCATCTCCCGTCTGGCCGCGGGCAGAAAGCTGACAGGTTTCACCGGCGTCCCAATTCAGCACGTACCTCTTCAAATACTAGGGCCGCGGGCTGTGCAGCCGCTCGTCCTGCTTTGTATTCGTTGTAGCGGCGTTCCGCCTCCGCGATCCATAGCCGCTCGACTTCGGCGTCTTCCTCAACGTCCAGGCTGCGAATCAAGTGTTCCGCAAGAATTGCCCGATCCTCAACCGGAAGCTGTAAAACTTCGTCTTCAATCTCTTGCACTCTGGTTGGCATGACGGTTCTCCAAAATCGTTCGTTCAGATAATTATAACCGGCGGCGATACAGAGTCTTGATTATCCGCAACGCTGTTTATCCCGCCATAACCTGCCGGTAAACCTCCATCGTCTTGCGGGCTATCGCGTCCCATCCGAATGCGTCCCGCATGGCCAATGATTCGCTTCCAAGCCGATTTCGCAATCCGTCGTCGGTCAGTATCCGCTCCATTTTAGCGCAAAGTTCTTCCTCATCGCCCGATTTTACAATGCAGCTTTCATGGTCGCAAACCAGATCGGGCAGGCTTCCGGCGTCCGACACTATCATCGGCAATCCGAAGTGCAAGGCGTATCCGCCCACGCCGGAGGCCGCGTCGAAATGGCTGTACGGAAGCGCAACAAGGTCGGCGGCGCGGAAGTAAACAGCAACCTTGTCCTGCGGAACGAAGCCGTCGATGAACATTATCGACGGATCGCCGCCCGCGAGTTCGTCGTATCGCGCCCGGTCGTCCCAGAATTTTCCGGCCACGATCAGCCGCTTGTCAGGAACGTTCATCGCCCGGAACGCCTTTATGAGAACATCCGTCGCTTTATACGGCCTCACATTGCCAAAGGCAAGCACAACCTTTTCGCCCTCGCCTATGTCAAGGGCCGCGCGGGCCTCCGACCGGCTTGAGTCCGCGCCGCGCGGCGTGAGAATGCCGTGAGGAATCACATGCACGCGGTCTTCCGGCATTCCGTAAGTGGCGCAAAGCGTCTCCCTGTTCTGGCGCGAATGAACGATCCACGCATCGCCGAAACGAAAAACGCTCCGGTTCAGGAGTTCCTTCCAGCGGGCCTTTTCGTGCGGCGCGATGTTATGAATGGTGATAACAACCTTCTTTCCGCGCGTCCGGGCAATCGCCAGCATCACGGCATACACCGGCGCGAGAACGAAACTCCACCACTGGGCGTGAACCACCTGGCCGTCGAAAGCGAACCCGGCGCGAATCCATGAAAACGGATTGCGCCATGAAAGGATGTCGCGCCTGCGCGTGTTGGCGATTTCGACCGGAGAGGCCGACGGATCGACGGTTCCGCCGGGATACAGAAATTCCGGATAGAGCCGCTTGAAACCTATGAAATCGACATGGCTTAGCCGCGCGAGCGCGGAGCAGAATTCAAGAGTGTAGGCGCTTATGCCCTTGACCGGCGGAAGCGTGCCGATGACCGAGACGGCGGTTATCATGCCGGACGGCTTTGCCGGTTTACTCTCATGGCTGGCAAATCAGTTTCAATGGCTCACGGTCATTCTTGCGGTATACCCGAAAGCTCTCCATCGATGCATTGTCGCGGCAGTTGCCTTTTCCGCTCATGGTAGCAGCCGCATGAGGCGACCAATCCACCTTTCCACCTTTGTTCAGGGTTTCCGCTTTTCGAATTCTTCGGCCCGGCGTACTCCGACTTCACCTTGACGAGGGCCGAGGATACGCCCTTCAGAAGCCAGCCGACGGAGCCGGCCGTCGTGGTTGCCCTCCTTGCCGAAGATCTCGATCATCTTCGAGACAGTGGCGTTCTCCTCGAAGATCACGTTCTCCGGCGAAAACCCGAAAGCGGTCACAAGATACTCACGCATGATCAGCGCGTCGCGGTCGGCAAAGGCCACCTCCGGCACCAAGGCGTAGGATTTGTTCCCGATCACCACGGCGATGTCGTACCTGCCTGCCCGCCTTCCCTTGGGAATGTTCATGTCCACGTCCACGCTGAGGCCGGTCGCCACGCGGACCGATCCCTTGGCCGCAAGGGCAGAGGGGGGACTGAGAAGGATAGCGCAGAGCGCGACGAAAGCGAGTACCGGAATTCCGACGATGTACTTTCTCATGAAGCCAACATCCTGATCGGACGATATGTAGTGTTTGAATATCCTGAGCATGTATCCCATTCCCCTTCTGCAATATATGTCTTCATCCCGTAGCAAGTCAAGCCGTAGCAAGTCAAGCTGGTGGCGCGGCGTTCGAGTCTTTCATGAAAAGACCTGCCGGCCGCGCCGCCTTCCACTTATTCGGCCGCGAACCCTTTTGAGCAAATCATCGAGCAGGCGAAGCCTAACCCCAAATTCCCCTCCCGTGGAGGGGTGGCAGGCGAAGCCTGACGGGGTGGTGTCGCATGAGTACCGGCAAGACCCGCCCCGCCAGAAGAAACCACCCCCCGCCTACGGCGTACCCCTCCGGAGGAGGGGAATGTTCAGCGCCGGCGGCGTTGAACGGTATGGTCAGTATCCTAAACATGGTGTCAAATGCAAATACAAAAGCAAAAGCAAAGGCAAAGGCAAAAAGATAACGGCGTTAAAAGGTAAAAAGGCCAAAAGCCAAAAGGTCAAGGCGTCCTGGCAAGGCGGAAGCCTAGGATGCTGTACCTGTAGTTCGGGGTGTTGCGCTCGCGATAGGCCGCCCGCGCGTCCTGCCGGTCGCCGCTCCAGCAGCCGCCCCGAACCACCCGGACCGAGCCGGATGAAGGGCCTTTAGGATTGTTGCGCGGGCTGCTCCCGTAATACGAAGCACCGTACCAGTCCGAGCACCACTCCAACACGTTGCCGCTCATGTCGTACAGGCCAAGACCGTTGGGCAGCTTCGTCCCAACCGGATGCGTCCGGCGCCCGCTGTTGCCGTCGTACCAGGCCACCGAATCGATATTGTCGCCTCCAGCGTATTTCTCCCGTTTTCCCCCCGACCGCGCCGCGTACTCCCACTCAGCCTCCGTCGGCAACCGGTAATTCATCCCCGTCTTTGCGTTCAGCCGCCCAATGAAACCCCGCGCGTCATTCCAGCTCACACTCTCCACCGGACAATTATCACCGCATGAGCTGAAACGCGACGGATTGTTCCCCATAACCTCACGCCACTGCCCCTGCGTCACCTCATACTTCCCCACATGGAAACCATCCACGCAGACCGTATGAACAGGCTTCTCGTCACTCTCGCAATCGCTCGTCCAGTTCCAGCAGCCCATCTCGAAACACCCGCCCTTCACAAACACCATCCCCTCCCAGGGCCGTCGACGGCAAGAAGCTCCCAGTCCAGATCCCCGTGGAGAGACCGCGCGGGAAATCCTGAAGAATATTCCAGTAGAGAATCTTTCCCTTGCCAACCGGCACCTTTCCGATATCTCCCTCAAGGTGCAGATCCTTTTGCGTGTATGTCCGGCCGTCGATCGTGAGCGTCAGCGTCACATCAGACTCGGTCTCCGAACCGTCAGCCTCCAGCTCGTACCGGAACACCAGCCGGTTGCCCTCCTGGCGCGCCTCCACCTTCTTCTCTTTGGCCGCCTGGGCCACGCTTGCAAGAAGTAAACCCAAAACCAGAGCAATAACCGCCACATACCGCTTCATGCGCCATTCCCTCCCAGACTACTTTATCCGACTTTGGTGACAATTTTTCCCATCACGCAGCAATCGCGGGCTTGCCGCATAAAAACGATAACCAGCCCGCGTGAATTACATGGTATAATCCGGTCATGCCGTCAGTAACCTTCGATACGCACAAATTCGTGAAAAAACTTCGCGACGCCGGAATGACGGAGCCGCAGGCCGAGGCGTTCGTTGACGCTCAGATAGACATCATTTCCGATACCGCCGACACGCTTCTGGCCACAAAGCACGACATAGACAGACTGGAAATTTTGACCACGACCGAAATCGGCAGGCTGGAAAAATCGACCAAAGCCGAAATCGACAGGCTGGAGAAATCGACCACAACCGAAATCGGCAGGCTGGAGAAATCGACCAAAGCCGATATCGACAGGCTGGACACGGATATTAACCGGTTGGAGAAAACCATTATTGGCGTCGAAGCCGGGTTGAACGCGAAGATAGACGGCGTTGAAGCCGGATTAAACATTAAAATAGCCACCCTTTCCGGAGACATGAAGCTGCTGAAGTGGATGCTCGGCATCCTGCTTGGCGGCGTAATCGCGCTTGTCATGAAGGCATTCTTCGCGGGCTGAAGCCGCGCCGCCAAATTTTCACGTTTTTTCCTTCCACGCTTTACAAAGGCCACGCTTTGCAATAACCGCTGTCCCATAATTCTCAGAACATACCCGGCCAGTCGAGATCGGCTGCCGGTTGATGTTGTGGCGGCTTGAGCAACTCATCGAGAAGAAACCACCCCCCGCCTACGGCGTACCCCTCCGGAGGATGGGAATGTTCAGCGCCGGCGGCGCCAAACCATGGGACAGCAGTGCTTGATTCTTTTTGTGTCCATTTTTCCCATCCTGCATCATCATGCAGTTTCATGGGATCAATACTCGGTACGGTTGAACAGTTTTTTCTTTTCGTAATAGAGCAGCTTTTCCTGTGTTGTGCGTATGCGGTCGAGCATGTCGGCAAGAAGCGAATATCCGACGATCAGCAGTCCGGCCAATACGAGAATGCCGCCGGCTATTCCCAGCATCTTGTACGGGCTTGTCATGCCGGTTTTAAGATAATGCACGGCAAGGAAGCCGGACATCAACAGACCCACGGTCATCACGGCAAGCCCCATCGTGCCGAAAAAGAGCATCGGCTTGTAGTCGCGGAAGGTGCGAAGGATGATGTTCATGGTATTTATTCCGTAGCGCGGCAGATTGCGGGCCACGCGGGATTTTCTGCCAGTGAAGTAGCGCACAACAATCGGAATCTCGACAATTGGCAGCCCCTTGAACGCGATGTCCATGACCGTTTCCTGCGTGTATGTGAATCTGCCGTACAGGTTCAGGTTAAGCAGCGCCTCGCGGGAATAGGCGCGGAAACCGCAAGACACGTCCTGAATCCGGCGGCCCGGACTGAGCGTGCTCACAATCCGGCTCATGGCAAGATTTCCCCAATAGCGCACCTTCGGCATGTTGCCGGGCTTTTGGCCCGAAGCGAAGCGGTTGCCTGTCACGAGGTCGGCCCTGCCTTCCATGATCGGCGCAATCAGTTTTTCTATCTCGGCCGGATCGAACTGCCCGTCGGCGTCTATGCTCACCAGTATGTCGGCCCCAAGTTTCAGCGCGCTTTCAAGCGCGGTGTGAAACGCCCCGCCCACGCCGCGGTTCATCTCGTGCCGCACCACTCCAGCCCCGGCATCTTCCGCTATTTTCGCCGTGCCGTCGGTGCTTCCGTCATCCACAACCAGCTTTCCAACCTGCTCAACGTTCGGCAGGCTGTCGGGAAGCGAGCGGATCACCTCTCCAATCTTCGCGGCTTCGTTATACGCGGGGATGTAAATGAGGACGTACATGCTTGAAATTATAGACAACACAGGGCAGGCATGTAAATTGAGGCGAAATAGGTAAAATAAGTTTCACGCAATCATGTTCAACTTTCATACGCATTTTCTTGGACTGAACAACCTGCCACCATCGGCCTGCGCCGCATGGATCATCCGCCCCGGCATGGAATTCGGCGCGAATGCCGCATGGTGGGGCGGTCGAAAGCCAAGGAAAAACCCGCACGAGGGCATCGATCTATGCCTGTTCCGGAATTCAGCCGGAGCAATTCGGAGCATCGGGTACAGGCATCTGATCCCGTCCGTCTGCGATGGCGTTGTTGCAGCACTTGTCGCGGACTTCATGGGAACTAGCGTTTTCGTGAAATCCGGGCGGCGGCGGGCCGACGGAAAGACGCTGTATCTGCTGTACGGCCACCTTCGGCCTTCATCAGGCATTGCGCCGGGCTGCGCGATAACCGGGGGGGAGCCGGTCGGATCGGTGTCGGATGCGGCATTAAAGGCGGACGGCCCCACGCCGCATCTTCATGTTTCAACAGCGTTTCTTCATGACGGTTTTCCACCGGACATGCTCAACTGGCGCGAACTGGCCGAAGGCGGGGCTGAGTTCGTGGATCCTATCGATTTTCTCGAAATGCCAATCCTTTTCGATCGGATGTAATCGCAAAAAGTCGTCATCGTTTCAAAACCCGATTGCGCGCGTTACTAAACGTAACAGGCATGTGAAATTTATTCACGCACCCCGAAACATTCCCGCATGGATGCAAAGTAACTACTTGTATATACAGTAAATATTCGTTATTAGCCGCACTCCGATTCTGGCATTCGTATTGCATTGTATTAACTCGCGTTTAATTTATATCGAGATAAGGAGGTATGCGCTAACCAGAAATACAAACAGGCATTTCCAGTTTAATGGCGGTTTTGCGGCCATACCAAAAAAACCTTAATCGGGAGGAATGAATGAGTTCGAATGCAACAACATCAAATCTGGCGGGCATGGCCATGACCGCCGAAGAGCGGAAGGTTATCATCGCCTCTTCGCTCGGAACAGTCTTCGAGTGGTACGACTTCTATCTTTACGGTTCGCTGGCGGCGGTTATCAGCAAGCAGTTTTTCGCCGGGGTTAACGAAACCACGGCTTTCATCTTTGCCCTGCTTGCTTTCGCGGCGGGTTTCGCGGTACGTCCTTTCGGCGCGATCTTCTTTGGCCGCCTCGGCGACCTCGTGGGCCGCAAGCATACGTTCCTTATTACCATCATGATCATGGGTATATCCACATTCGGAGTGGGCATACTTCCAACATACGCATCCATAGGCGTTGCGGCCCCGATCATCCTGATATGCCTCAGGCTTCTTCAGGGCCTGGCTCTGGGCGGCGAATATGGCGGCGCGGCAACCTATGTGGCGGAACATGCCCCGCATGGCAAGCGCGGAGCCTACACAAGCTGGATTCAGACGACAGCCACGATGGGCCTGTTCATGTCGCTTCTGGTGATTCTCGGCACACGCATCGCAACCGGCCCGGACTTCGATGTCTGGGGCTGGCGCGTTCCTTTCCTGGTTTCGGTATTTCTGCTGGGCATCTCGGTCTGGATTCGTCTTTCGCTTCAGGAATCGCCCGCCTTTCAGCGCATGAAGTCTCAGGGCAAGACCTCGAAAGCTCCGCTTACCGAGTCATTCGGACGCTGGAGCAACCTGAAGATAGTGCTTCTGGCGCTCTTCGGCCTTACCGCCGGACAAGCGGTTGTCTGGTACGCCGGACAGTTCTACGCCCTCTTCTTCCTCACGCAGACGCTTAAGGTGGACTCTCAGACGGCCAATCTCATGATCGCCGCCTCGCTGCTTCTGGGAACCCCGTTTTTCATAGTATTCGGCTCTCTCTCGGATAAAATCGGCAGAAAGCAGATTATCATGGCCGGCTGCCTTATCGCGGCTCTCACATACTTCCCGTTGTTCAAGAGCCTCACAAACTACGCCAATCCGTCGCTTGGCGAGGCGATGGCCAAGTCGCCCATCGTCGTTGTGGCGGATTCCAACGAGTGCAACTTCCAGTTCAACCCGACCGGAACCGCCAAGTTCACAAGCTCCTGCGACGTGGCGAAGTCGGCCCTCGTGAAGTCGGGCATCACATACGACAACCAGTCCGCTCCGCTCGGTACTATCGCACAGATCAAGGTGGGAAACACGGTTGTTGAAAGTTACAACGCAACCGCTCCGGACGCCAAGGAGAAGGGCGCGGCGTTCACGAAATCGCTTGCGGAGGCGTTGAAGGCTGCGGGCTATCCGGCCAAGGCAGATCCATCCAGAATCAACCATGTGATGGTGATTCTCATTCTAACGATCCTCGTTATCTATGTGACGATGGTGTACGGCCCGATTGCCGCGATGCTGGTTGAGCTTTTCCCCACACGGATCCGCTACACATCGATGTCGCTTCCGTATCACATCGGCAACGGCTGGTTCGGAGGCTTCCTGCCCACCTTCGCCTTCGCGATTGTTGCCTACACCGGCAACATCTACGACGGCCTCTGGTATCCGATTGTCATATCCGTAATGACGTTCGTTATCGGAACCTTGTTCGTCAAGGACACCAGACACGTGGACATCTTCGAAAACGATTAGCACCGGTTACATGCAAATGTTATATCCGGCGGGTTTTGTTATACCCGCCGGATTTTTTTTGGCTATACTATCGCGACGCGAAATTCGCGCACCGATTGGGAACCTGTATAATGCGCCTTGCCCTGTTTGCCGACATTCACGCCAACCGTGAGGCGTTCACGGCCTGCCTCGATCACGCCGGACGCGCCGGATACGACCGTCTGGTTTTGCTTGGCGACATTGTCGGATACGGCGCCGATCCGGCCTGGACACTCGACACGGCGATGAAGCTCGTTTCAAACGGCGCAACCGCCGTGCTCGGCAATCACGATGAGGCGGTCGTAAAGGGTCGGCGCAAGACAATGCACTCCGGCGCCCAACGCGTGATCGAATGGACGAAGGCCGTTCTGGAGCCGTCACATATTGAATTCCTTGGCAGCCTGCCGCTCAGGGTTGAGGATTCCGGCTGTCTTTACGTTCACGCAAACGCATGGGCTCCGGGCGAATGGGAATATATCACTTCGCCATTCGAAGCCGCGCGCAGCCTCGCCGTTGCGAAGACCGGACTGACTTTCTGCGGCCATGTGCATGAACCGGCGGTTTATCATCAGGGAGCAAGCGGACGGGTTGAGTATTTCAGGCCGGTTCCGGGGGTGTCGATTCCCGCCGGGGTCAGACGAAGATGGCTTGTGAATGCCGGAGCGGTAGGCCAGCCGCGCGACGGCTTGCCGGCAGCCTGTTATGTGATGTTCGACTCCGCGCACAAGACCATAACCTATTACAGGGTTCCTTACGATGTGAACTCCGCCGCGGCAAGAATTCGCAATGCCGGACTGCCCGAACTGCTGGCAGCGCGGCTTGAAAGGGGTGAGTAGACTTTATGCCGCTTGGCGCGCTTTCCGCCGGTTCGGAAATCGACGGCTTCAGGCTTGAGGAGAAGATTCATCAGGGCGGCATGGCGGCCTTGTGGCGCGTGACACGCGATGACATATCGTTTCCGATGGTCATGAAGGTTCCCCGACTGAAATACGGCGACGATCCGGCTGCGATTGTAGGCTTTGAAGTTGAACAGATGGTGCTTCCCAAATTGTCGGGAATTCACGTTCCGCGATTCGTGGCGTCGGGCGATTTCACGAGCCATCCGTATATCGTAATGGAATATATCGCCGGCAATTCATTGCGAAGCCGCTTGAGCGACGCCCCTCTTGAGCCGGACGAGGTTGCGCGGCTGGGGGCGCTCATAGCGACGGCTCTGCATGATCTGCACCGCCAGCAGGTCATACATCTTGACCTCAAGCCAAGCAATGTAATGTTTCGTCCCACAGGCGAAGCGGTTCTCATCGACTTCGGGCTGGCGCATCACGATCAGCTTCCCGATCTTCTGGCCGAGGAATTCAGGCTGCCGATGGGAACGGCTCCATATATTTCCCCCGAACAGGTGATGCATATCCGCGGCGATCATAGAAGCGACATATTCGCGTTGGGCGTGGTGCTCTACTATTTGACAACCGGCGAACGTCCGTTCGGAAATCCGACAGGAGTTCACGGGCTTCGCAGACGCCTCTACCGCGATCCGCCGCCTCCACGGGCCGTTCGGGAGAACTGCCCCCGATGGCTTCAGGAAATAATATTGAAATGCCTTGAAATAGAGGTGTCCAACCGATATGGAAGCGCCGCGCAGGCTGCCTTCGATCTGCAGCACCCAAGCCAGGTGCTTCTGACCGGACGGGCGGAACGCGGCAAGCGCGACGGGTTCCTGAAGGTTGCCGGACGATGGCTTGCTTCGATCGGACAGGAACCGGTTCAGTCGGGCTCAGTGGCGCATAATCTCGGCAGCGTGCCGATTGTCATGGTTGCCGTCGATCTTGCGCCCGGACACGAGGAGCTTGCGGAACTGCTGGCTCAATCCGTGCGGCGGGTTCTGGACTCGGACAAGGGCGCGCGGCTGACATGTGTTACCGTGCGCAAAACGCCGCTTGTCGGGCTGGACATCAATGTCGATGAAACCGGCGCCAACCTGCACGTCCGGATGCTTGCCGAGCTGATGCACTGGGCAAGGCCGCTTAAGATAGCCCCGGATCGCGTAACATACCACGTTCTGGAAGCGCACGACCCCGCCATTGCCCTCGTTGAATACGCAAGTTCCAACCATGTGGATCATATCGTGATCGGCGCACGCGGAAGCTCCACGCTGCGGCGCTTTCTTGGAAGCGTTTCATCGCAGGTTGTGGCCGAAGCGCCATGCACGGTTACAGTGGTAAGGGTTCCCCGGCATACGCATGGCAGCGGTTGAAGGCTGTCGATTCGAAACGTGCATCCGCCTGTGTCACATAATGTTACACATTACTTGCGTGGCGCGATTAAATCCAGCGCCACAGCCAGCAACAACGCCATGCAATGCAATGGCACAACTATTGCTATATTTTAAATCTGGTGCCGATTAAACCCGCAGCCATCTCCCTCCTTCGGCGCCGTACCTGCCGTCCGGGAAGTCAGCCGCCCGGACGGTTTTTTTATCAATGGCGCGGTGGAATTGCGGTGTTTGAATACTCACGCATATCACCGTGACTGCAAGCGGCACGTATACTTTTTTTTGCAAACCGGCTGCCGGAGTTTGTGTTAAAGTAGCTGATAAATATTATGCCCGGCGAAGATGCCTATCAACTTTATATCCGTTATTTGAAGTCGGAACGGAATGTTTCGGAACATACGCTTCGGGCGTATGCCGCCGACCTCGACGAATTCCTTGCCGTATGCAAGCGTCCGCTTGTCGAGTGCGACAATCTCGATATCAGGGGTTTTCTCGCGCATCTGAACAGAAAAGGAGCGGGGAAGACCACGATCGCCAGAAAGCTTTCGGCTGTGCGCTCGTTCTACCGTTTCCTGCACCGCGAGGGAATCGTCGGCAAAAACCCGGCGCGGCTGACATCAACGCCGAAACTGCCGAAACCGATTCCTGTTTCGCTCACGCCCGACGAGGCGGCAAGCCTCATGGAAGCGCCAGACGGCTGCGATTTCTTCTCGCTTCGCGACAAGGCTATTCTTGAGCTGTTCTATTCGTCGGGCCTGCGCGTGAGTGAAATGGCCGCGCTCGACATGGATGACTGGGATCAGGGCGATTGCACTGTGAAGGTGATGGGCAAGGGCAGGAAGGAGCGGGTATTGCCGGTAGGAAGCAAGGCGGCAAGATCGCTTTCCGATTATATGCTTGCAAGGGCGGAAAAACGCCCCAAATGCCGGGCGATATTTCTGAACGGCCGTGGCGGACGCCTTACGGACAGGAGCATCCGGAGGGTGGTTGTGAAGCATGGACATAATATTCTGCTGAAAAGCTCGATCGGACCGCATTCGCTTCGCCACACCTTCGCGTCGCACATGCTTCAGTCCGGAGCCGACCTTCGCGTGATTCAGGAGATGCTTGGCCATGCCTCGCTTTCCACCACGCAAAGATACACGCATCTCGACATCGCGCATCTGATGGACGTGTACGACCGCGCCCATCCGCGCGCGCTGGAAGGAGCTTGAAGGAGCATAGATGATGGATGCCGTGCACGGGACAACGGTTCTATGCGTCAGGCGCGACGGCAATGTTGCGATAGGAGCCGACGGGCAGGTGACGCTTGGCAACACGGTGCTTAAGCATAATGCCCGCAAGATCAGGCGGATGTACGAAGACAAGGTCATCGCCGGTTTTGCCGGCGCGACAGCCGACGCCTTCACGCTTTTCGAGCGCTTCGAGGGCAAGCTGGAAAGCTATCACGGCAACCTTGCCCGCGCCGCCGTGGAGCTTGCCAAGGACTGGCGCACGGACAGAATGCTTCGCCGGCTTGAGGCGATGCTGATCGTGGCCGACCGCGAGCACACGCTGATTCTCTCCGGAACCGGCGATGTGCTTGAACCGGAAGACGGAATCGCCGCCATAGGCTCAGGCGGGCCATACGCGCAGGCCGCGTCAAAGGCTCTTTTCACGCATTCGCCGCTCGACGCCTCATCGATTGTTCGCGAGTCGCTTTTGATAGCCTCGCGCATATGCATATACACGAACACAGAAATAACGCTGGAGGAAATCCGCTCCTGACAAGGATGCGAATGCCCGTATATAAACATGGATGAACTTACGCCCAGGAAAGTGGTCGAGGAACTCGACAAGTATATAATCGGACAGAAGAACGCCAAGCGCGCGGTTGCCGTTGCGCTTAGAAACCGCTGGCGAAGGCAACGCCTTTCGGACGATCTGCGCGACGAGGTGATGCCGAAGAACATCCTGATGATCGGCCCAACCGGCGTTGGAAAAACCGAGATAGCCCGCAGGCTTGCGCGGCTTGCAAACGCGCCGTTCATAAAGGTTGAGGCGTCGAAGTTCACCGAGGTGGGCTATGTTGGCCGCGATGTGGAATCGATGATCCGCGACCTCGTGGAGCTTGCGATTTCGATGGTGAAGGCCGAGCATGTTGACGCAATCCGCGAGAAGGCTGCGGCTTCCGCCGAGGAACGTCTGCTTGATCTTCTGCTTCCCAAGCCCCGCTACGGCCAGCCGAAAACCGATGGGGAGCAGCCGGAGCCGGCTGCCGACAACTCGGACACGCGTGAAAAACTCCGCGCGCGCCTTCGCGCCGGAAAGCTCGATGAGCGATATGTCGAGATCGAGGTGAAGGAAAAGGCCGTCCCGTTCGGTTTTGTCTCGAACATGGGCATGGAAGAGATCGAAAAAAACCTCAAAGACATGCTCGGAAGCATGCTCCCGGATAAAAAGACGCACCGCAAGGTGAAGGTTCCGGACGCGCTTCGCCTGATAACCGAAGACGAGGCGTCGCAGATGATCGACATGGACAAGGTAACGCAGGAGGCTGTCAGGCGCACGGAGCAGAGCGGAATCGTGTTCATCGACGAGATAGACAAGGTTGCCGCGCGCGGATCGGCGCATGGCCCGGATGTGTCGCGCGAGGGCGTGCAGCGCGATCTTCTGCCCATTGTTGAAGGCTCGACAGTTTCGACCAAACACGGCCCTGTCAAAACCGATCATGTTCTCTTTGTTGCCGCCGGAGCGTTTCATGTTGCCAAGCCGTCCGATCTCATTCCGGAACTTCAGGGACGTTTTCCCATCAGAGTTGAACTTGGCTCGCTGGGCAAGGCGGAATTCGTCCGGATTCTCACGGAACCGCGGAACGCTTTGATACGGCAATACATCGCGCTTCTGGCCACCGAATCCGTCACGCTTTCCTTCACCGGCGACGCCATAGAATCCGTGGCCGCCATCTCCGAGACGGTTAACGAGCAGACAGAAAATATCGGTGCGCGCAGGCTGCACACGGTTTTGGAACGCCTTCTTGAAGATATATCGTTCAACGCGCCTGATATGCCAGGCGATTCCTTAAGCATCGACGCGCAGTATGTTGAACGCGCTCTGGGCGAAACCGCGCGTAACAGGGATCTGAGCCGCTATATCCTCTGACGGCTTCCGCGCTGTCATACGCTATTTCTCACATGGCTGCGCCAATTCCCGCAATTTTTGCCTGAACAGTTCCACCGCGCAACGGCATCGTTACAGACAATACCATTCATTGCCTAATGCGTTGACGCACATTTGTCGTGGCGTGAAAATTGCATTTAAACTAGGGGTTGTTTGTCGCGCCGGAAGAACGCGGCGAGTGATTCAATGAAAATGGATCCGTACATGCTGTCCCCAAGAGAAAAGGCCAGGATTGCCGCATGTCGAGGGAACGAATATTCATACTGGATGACGAGTCGAAGATAAGCTTGCTTTGCAGCAAGATACTCGAAAGGCTTGGCTTCGATGTCATCGTCCCGTCATACGGGCTTGAAGCCATAGCCATGGCTCGCAAGGGCGGTTACGACCTTCTGCTTACCGACCTCAAGATGCCCGACATCGACGGCTTCTGCCTCTGCCGCGAAATATCCGCGTTGTTTCCTTCAATCGCGACTGTGCTTTTAAGCGGAAACGCCACTTGCGACAGGTTTGCCGGAGCTTCAGGCATGGGCATCGACGCTTTCGTCTCGAAGCCTTTCACTGCCGGTGAACTGTCCGAAGGAATCGACATCGCGCTGTCGCGTGTGCGTTCGCGCCGCGACACGGCTTGCGCTGAAAAGCTTATCGGCCTGCTGGAACTGCGCGAACGTATCCCATCCGCATCGAGCACCAGGGCGGTCTTCGATGAAGTGGTAAACATCGTTGGTGAGAGAATTTCGGCGGACCGGGTTGCGCTGATGATGTACTCGGAGTGCGGGGGCGAGCTTCGCATCGCGGCATCCAAGGGGCTTCCAGCCGATGTCAAGCCCGGAATGAGGGCGGATTCCGGCGGTTCGATTTCCGGCTATGTGCTTCGAAACGGCAGCGGCATCGTGATTAACGGCAGCACGTCGGGCGAACCCGAAATAGAATCGCGAATGCGCTTTCGCGACCATCTAAGCTCCGGAATATGCGTGCCTCTTCGCGCGGGAGACGAAACATTCGGCGTGATTACAGCGGGCAGGTGCTCGCCGTCCGCCGGTTTCGGCGAGAACGAACTGGGCCTTCTGTCCGGCATAGCCGGCCGGGTTGCAAGCGGTTTGGAGCAGAGCAACGCAAGCTTCGCCTGACGCCGTTTTCCTGTAGAATATTCCCATCCCATCCACCGGCGGTTATCCATGTATGATTATTTTCAGTTGGTTGGCAACAATGTAGTGGTCATGGCAGACGGCATGATTTACCGCGGCAGGCTGATAGAGATCGGCGAAACAGATCTGCATCTTGAAACCGAGGGCGGCTGGCTTACAATCCCGACCGAGAGGGTAAGCGGCGTGGAACTGGCGGAAGAGGGGCAGGCGTACCCGTAACCCGACAGAAACCAACGCGCCATTATCGGGGAGCTTTAAACCGCCAATACTCCCCGTCATCGGGGAGCTGTAAATGGCCAATACTCCCCGTCATCGGGGAGCTGTAAATGGCCAATGCTACCCGTCATCGGGGAGCTGTAAATGGCCAATGCTACCCGTCATCGGGGAGCTGTAAATGGATTATCCCCCTCGATTGCAGTAACCTTGCCCGACGGTATCGAAAACACCATCACGCACTGTCCGCCCGACAGAACCTCTCCCTTGTCGAGCGTCCATTTGGCCTCCCAGCCGATCACCAGCCTCAGCGCGTCTTTTTCTATCGTGACGCGGCGGGGCCGGAAACCGTGTTTCACAGACTTGAAGGATTCGTCTATTTTCACCGTCTGAGCCTCCGGCGCGAGATTTTTACGCATCGACTCGAACTCCCGGCTGTCGTAATCGCGGAAAATGGCTGCGGCTGTCTCGGCGGCTTTCCCCGAGAGCGTGGCATCGCGGCTCGGCTTCACGGCCTCGTCGGAGCATGACGCGGAAAATATCGCCATGGTTAGAAAGAAAATCGCGGCGGCGATCTTGATTATGAAAGTGATTTTGGATTGTTTGGCCGGCATTATCATTTCAGTCAACCCTGGTTTCAGTTATTGGCCGACGCTCATGTAGGGATTGAACGCCTTTTCCTTGCCTATCGAGCTTGAATGGCCATGGCCCGGATGAACGAGTGTGTCATCCGGCAGTTTTTTGAGCTTCAACAGCGACGCCGAGAGCGCCTTGAAATCGCCGCCGGGCAGATCGGTGCGGCCAATCGAGCCGGCGAATAGCGTGTCGCCCGAAAATAGCGCGCCGTTTCCGAGCAGGCAGATTCCGCCCGGCGAATGGCCCGGCGTGTGAATAACCCTGAAGCTTGCGCCGCCGATTGCGATGGTTCCGCCGTCGTTGGCAAGAACTTCCGGCTTAGGCAGCCTGCCTATTCTGAAGCCCCAATTCACGGCCAGCTCGTGCGCGCGGTCGTAAAGCGGCTTTTCGTCCTTGTGCAGCACAATCGCCGCGCCGGTTGAGGCCTTGAGTTCCGGCAGCGCTCCAACGTGGTCGAAATGCGAATGCGTGCAGATGATGAACTTCACCTTCAGTTTTTCGCGCCGTATCCACTCCTCTATGCGGTCCGGCTCGTCGCCCGGATCGATTATCATCGTCTCGCGCGTGGCCTCGTCGGTCACCAGCCAGCAGTTCACCTCAAGCGGGCCCACTATGAATTGTTTAAGAAGCATTGATTTTACTCTCCGATTTACGATTGCCGGATTTTAACAAATACTCCAATTCCCTGCTTCCTGCAATGCGGCTCGCGCCGAGATAGACCAGCATGAACACCGCCATACCGCCGCCAAGCCATATCATCTTCGCCGCCGATTTTCCCGCATCCATCCAGGGCCCGCCGCTTGCCGCAAGATACGCCGCCGCGCCTGCGGCCGCCGAAACAAGCGCGCTCTTTGCGAACGCCGCCGCGATCCTCCGTCCGTCAACACGTCCGATCCTGGCTCGCAGCCGCGTGATAAGCAACGTGAACTGGATGCCGGAGGCAAGCGCGGTGGAGAGCGCAAGCCCCATATGCCCGATAACCCGCATCAGTACGATGCTCATGCAGATGTTGGCCGCCATGCCGATCATCGCCATGCGTACAGGCGTTTTCGTGTCTTGAAGCGAGTAGAATGTTGACGCCACAACCCGCATTCCAACCATCGACCATATGCCCGCCGAATAGCACAAAAGCGCCGCCGCCGTGCCTTTCACGCCATCCGGCCCGAACTTGCCGTGCATGAAGAGCGTGCTCACAATCGGCGTGCCGAGCGCGATCAGCCCGGCCATAGCCGGAAGCGTGATGAAGAAAAGCAGGCGAATGGCAAACGAAAACGTGTCGCGCAGGCTGTCGATATTATTTCCGACCGCCTGCCGCGATAGCGTGGGCAGCACCGCGGTGGCCATCGCAACTCCGAATATGCCTACCGGGAACTGTATCAGCCGCATCGCGTAATAAAGATACGTGATGCTTCCCTCCGGCAGATACGAGGCCAGAATATTCGTGACAAAGATATTCACCTGATTGGTGGACATCGCAACAATAACCGGAAGCATCAAAGCAAGCATCCGCCGCAGGCCCGGATGCCGGAAATCGAACAGCGGCAGGGCCGACCAGCCTTTTTTCAGAAACGACGGAAACTGGCACAGGAACTGCGACAATCCGCCGGTTGCAACCCCGGCAGCAACCGCCAGAATGGGCGGATTCAGGCGCGATACGAAAAACAGTGTCGTCGTGATCGAGACGGCGTTGAAAACCGCCGGCGCCAGCGCCGGAATGAAGAAGACGCCTTTTGTGTTCAGAGAACCCATCTCGAGCGCTGCAAGGCTCAGGAACAGAAGAAACGGAAACATGATCCGCGTAAGCGTAACGGTGGTTGCGAATTTTTCGGGGTCGGCCAGAAAGCCGGGCGCGATCAGCGTAACGATTTGCGGGGTGAAGATCATCCCCAGAGCGCAGACGCCGCCCGCCGCCATGGATAGGAACGTGAATGCTATCCGCACCAGCCGCCGCGCCTCGTCCTGGCCGTTCTTAGCCATGGTTTCGGTGAGCGTGGGCACGAACGCCGCAGACATCGATCCCTCGGCGAAGACCTCGCGGAAGAGGTTCGGGATGCGGAACGCAACCAGATACGCGTCCATCACCTGCCCCGCGCCGAAGATCGAGCCGAAGATCATGTCGCGCACATAACCCAATATACGGCTGATGAACGTGGCTGCCGAGATACGCCCGGCTGCGCCTGCCACTTTTCTTTTCTCGTCTAGTTTCTCGTCTCTTCCGGCGTCCATCGTCGGGTATTATAATAGCAACCCGGATTTATTAACCCATATGGATTCAGCAACAGACAGGAGCATGAAATATGTTTGAATGGATGGCAGGCCCGGAGGGCTGGATAGCGCTTGGCACTTTGACCGCGCTCGAGATTGTGCTGGGCATCGACAATATCGTTTTCATATCGATTCTTGTGGGGCGGCTTCCGGCGGATCAGCGCGATTTCGCGCGTAACGCGGGCCTTGGCCTTGCCATGATCGCCCGCCTCGCGCTTCTGTTTTCCATCTCATGGGTCATGGGACTGACCGAGCCATGGTTCAGCGTCATGGCGAAGGAAATTTCCGGGCGAGACATTATCCTGATCGGCGGCGGCCTGTTCCTGCTGGCCAAGGCAACCCACGAGATACATAACAGCCTTGAAGGCGAGGAAGAGACCGGACACACGGCAATCGCCGTTGGCATCGGAACTGTTCTGGCGCAGATAGCCGTTCTGGACATTGTATTCTCGCTCGATTCCGTGATAACCGCCGTGGGGCTTGCAAGCCACATTTCGATAATGGCAGCCGCCATTGTCGCAGCGGTGTCCGTAATGCTGCTCGCGGCCAAGACAATAGGGGGGTTCGTGGACAATCATCCGACCGTAAAGATTCTTGCGCTTTCATTCCTGATTCTTGTCGGCGTCACGCTCATGGCCGAAGGCTTCGATGTGCATGTTCCGAAGGGCTACATATATTTCTCGATGGCGTTCTCGGTATGCGTGGAGATGTTGAACATCCGCATGAGAAAGACGCGGGGCGAGCCTGTCAGGCTGCACAAGCAGTTGCAGGGATAACGGTTCATATGCGGGATAGCAGATAATGCCGGGCGGCGACATCCGCGATTTCATAGCCGTGCTCGAATCGCGCGGCCTGCTTCACCGCGTTTCAGCCGGGGTGAATCCGGCGCTCGAAATCGCGGAGATAACCGCCCGCGCATCGAAAATGCCGGGCGGCGGCAAGGCGCTTCTGTTCGAGCGCGTCAGGGGATCGGCGTTTCAGGTTGCAACCAATCTTTTCGGTTCGCAGCAGCGGATGCTGCTTGCGCTCGGCGGGGGGTTAACCAATATCATCGCCACCGGCGATGATATGTCGCGCGGGTTTGCGCCGGTTACGATTGACAACGCGCCGTGTCAGGAGGTTGTCGAGCGCAAAAATGCCGATCTGACGAGGTTTCCGTTCCTGAAGCTGATGCCGGAAGACGGCGGCCATGAAGGTGGACGCTTCATCACGCTTCCACTAGTTTTAACGAAAGACCCCGAAACCGGCTCTCAAAACTGCGGCATGTACCGCGTTCAGATTCACGGGCGAAAGACGGCTACCATCCGCTGGCTTCCCGGCTCAGGCGGCGTAAGGCACTACGAAAAATATGCCGCGCTCGGCGGGCGGATGCCGGTTGCGGTCGCCGTTGGCGGCCCTCCTGCCTTGACTGTCGCCGCCTGCGCTCCGCTGCCGGACGATGTTGACGAAATGGCTTTCGCCGGTTTCCTGCGCGGCGCCGCCGTTGAAACAACAAAATGCCTCACCAATGACTTGACGATACCAGCCCATGCCGAACTGGTGATCGAGGGATATGTCGATCCGGGCGAAACGCTGGTCGAAGGCCCGTTTGCCAACCACACAGGATATTACAGCCCGCCCGCGCCCGCGCCGGTTTTTCATGCGACATGCGTGACGCACCGCCGGGACGCGATTGTTCCGGCAACGGTCGTGGGCAGGCCGCCGGTTGAGAACTGTTACATGGCCGAGGCGGTTGGGCGGCTGATGATGCCGTTCATGCGCCGCGATTTCCCGGAGATTGCCGCCCTGAGCTTCATCCGCGAGGGCATTTTTCATGGCTGCGCGGTGCTTTCGGTACGCGAGCCGCCGGGGGGCGTGCAGGCGTTCATCCGGCGCGTCTGGGCGTCGGGCGGAATGCTGCGCGGGTCGCGCCTGCTGGTTGTCGTGGATGCCGATGTTGACGCGAGCGATCTTTCTTATGTAACGTGGCGCGTGTTCAACAACGCGGATTGGCGGCGTGACGTGCTGATCGACGAAACCGGCGCGCGATTGGCGATAGACGCCACCCGCAAGCGCGACGGCCGGATCGAGGCCCGGATGGGCGGGGAGGTTGAGGCGCTTGTATCGGCAAGATGGAGCGAATACGGATTGGGGGAATAATCCTCCGATAACACGTATTCTGTTCGTAATATAATTTCACTAACAAAACAGAAAGCGTTTCGCAGAGGTGACAGGATGAAAATAGAATCAATCAGGCTGAAAAATTTCAAGGCATTCCAGAATGCCGAGATTGTCGATATCCCGGCTTTTTGTGTTTTTGTGGGCGCTAACGGTTCCGGCAAAAGCACTATTTTCAGCATATTTGGATTTCTGCGCGATGCCCTTACCTCCAATGTGAATGCAGCCCTCATGAAGCTGGGCGGCAGCCGGGGCTTTCAGGAAGTGCGCAGCCGGAATTCACAAGGGCCTATCGAGATTGAAATGAAATTTCGCGAGAAGCCGGATAGTCCCTTAATAACCTATTTTGTCCAGATCGGAGAAGAGCGTGGCAAGGCCGTTGTGGAGCGTGAGCTATTGAAGTACCGCCGTGGCAGCGGGGGGCAACCATGGAGGTTTTTGGATTTTTCCCGTGGGAAGGGTCTTGCGGTGACAAATGAGCTTGACGCTGTAACGGATGTCAATGAACTACACAGGGAAGAGCAGACCCTTAAATCGAGAGACATCCTTGCGGTAAAGGGCCTTGCCCAGTTTGAGAGATTCCCTGCCGTGATGGCGCTTGGAAACCTCATTGAGAATTGGCATGTATCGGATTTTCATATAAGCAAGGCAAGACCTGAGCAGGAAGCCGGATACGCCGAACACCTCTCCCGCGAGGGCGAAAATCTGTCGCTGGTAATCCAGTATCTGCATAATCATCATGAAGGTGTTTTCAAGAAAATCCTGACGCTTCTAAAGATGCGTGTGCCGGGAGTTTCCAGCGTGGAATCAAGAACTACCGAAGAGGGACGGGTTTTACTGAAATTTCAGGACGGTTCATTCGAAGATCCTTTTCTTGCCCGTTACGTCTCCGACGGAACGATCAAGATGCTGGCCTATCTGACTCTTCTTTACGACCCGAATCCCCATCCCTTGCTTTGCGTCGAGGAGCCGGAAAATCAGCTTTATCCGAAACTGCTTTGGGAGTTGGCCGAAGAGTTTCGATTGTACTCTAATCGCGGCGGTCAGGTCTTTGTCTCAACCCATTCGCCGGACTTCCTGAATGCGGCGCGTGTCGAGGAAGTGTTCTGGCTGGTCAAGAAAGATGGTTATACCCAGATTCGCAGAGCCAGCGATGATCCTCAGATCGTTTCCTACATGAAGGAAGGCGACCAGATGGGGTATTTATGGGATCAAGGCCTTTTTTATGGGGCCGATCCACGATGAAAGCCATTGTCTTCTTTCTGGAAGAGCCTTCAGCAAAAGAAATGCTTGAGGGTTTGCTGCCACGGATACTCCCTGCGGATGCCAGAATCCACTATCTGGTATTCAGGGGGAAGCAGGATCTTGAAAAAAATCTTGTGCGGCGCTTGCGTGGATGGCAGTTGCCTGATTCTGTTTTTGTCGTCATGCGGGATCAGGATTCTGGCAGTTGCCATGCGGTGAAACATAAACTTGCGGCTCTTTGTCAACAGACCGGCAAGGACGATGTCCTGATCCGCGTCGCTTGCCATGAACTGGAGAGTTTCTATCTCGGCGATTTGAACGCAGTTGAAAAAGGCTTGGGAATCAAGGGGATTGCGGCCAAGCAGAACAGCCGCAAGTTCAGGAATCCGGACAATCTGGGCAATCCTTCCGAAGAGCTTTACAAGCTGACCGGCAATACGTATGACAAGGTATCCGGATCGCGGGCAATAGCGCCATACCTTTCACTTGAGAACAATCGATCACACAGTTTCAATGCGCTTGTCTCCGGAATCAGGAAACTCGTGGAGGCTTAAGTCGCGCATATGCTTTTCGCCAAAACCCTCTACTACCTTCGCATGATAAAGATCGAGCATTCGATCTTCGCGCTGCCGTTCGCGTTCACCGCCGCGCTGATAGCGGCTGGCGGCATTCCGGCGTGGAGCGTTATCGGCTGGATAACGCTTGCGATGGTGGCGGCGCGGTCGGCGGCCATGGGCCTCAATCGCGTGATCGACCGCAGGATAGACGCCGCCAACCCGCGCACGAGGGGCCGGGAGATTCCGACGGGCAAAATACGCGCGGGTGAGGCGTGGGCGTTCATCGTTATATCGTTCGCGGGGCTTGTGTTTGCCGCGTCGCGCCTCAATCCGCTATGCCTGATGCTCTCGCCGGTTGCCATCGCGGTATTGATTTCATACTCGTACATGAAGCGGTTTTCGTGGACGGCCCATTTCGTGCTTGGCGTGGCGATCGCGGGCGCGCCGCTTGGGGCGTGGATCGCCGTGACCGGCGCGTTCGATCCGCGCATTCTGGCGGTGGGTTTCGCCGTGGTTTTCTGGCTTGCCGGGTTCGACACGCTCTATGCGCTTCAGGACATGGAGTTCGACCGCTCGTTCGGGCTGCATTCAATCCCCCAGCGGTTCGGCGTGCGGAAATCGATTATGTTCGCGCGCGCGGCGCATTGCGTTTCGTGGTGGCTGCTCGCGCTTGCCGGTTATCTGTTCGACCTGCCGCCTTTCTACTGGATCGGGCTTCTGTTTGTGGCGATGCTGTTCGTTTACGAGCATTCGCTCGTGAGCGAGCGCGATCTTTCGAAGTTGAACATGGCGTTTTTCAACATGAACGGCTACATAAGCATGACGGTGTTTCTGTTTACGCTGCTGGGGTATTTGTGATTATAATTGTATATTACGATTACCTGACTTAATATGTATGGCAGGAGGTATGCCATGAAAACCGTAGCCGCACATAATTTCCACGTTCCACTGCCTGCCAACGTGTACAGTCGTCTCAGATCCGAGGCTGAACGTCAAAAAAAGCCCGCTACTCAGTTGGTTAAGCAGGTGCTGGAATACTGGCTTGAAGAACGGGAGAAAATAGCGCTGCATGAAGAAATTGCTCGTTATGCCGCGGCGACGGCTGGAAGTTGCGATGATCTGGACGAGCAGATGGAAGGGGCCGGTCTGGAACATTTAAATGGATAACGACAACAAGTCATGAAGCGGGGCGATATTTATTGGGCAATCCTTTCACCGCGTTCAGGTTCAGAGCAGACACGATTGACCGCGCAAAACTGACAGACAGGATTGGCGAACTTCCATCCGACGTATTATCTCTGGTGGAGCAGGCTGTGCTTGCCGCGCTGGATATTCAAAGGTGAAAAGACATCTATGGCATCGCCAACCGGAGCTTATGAAATCCTGCTCGCGCACCGATAATACTATTTTATGAAGGACGAAAACCGGATGTCCGAAGCCTTGCCCGAATCCGCCTTGCGAACGCATTTCAGAGCTATTGTTTACGCGCTTTCCGGCTGGGCGATTCTGCTTGCCTACATGGTCTACGATTTCTGGGGTTGCTGCGGCATTCCGATTTTCGAGCACATACTGCGCCCCGACAGCTTCTACGAGGGGCTTTTTCATGTCCTTATCACGCTCGCGCCCGCGCTCACCGGATTCGCCGGTTATCTGGAATACCGAAACACGCGGCTGATGACAGATTTCCGCACCGCGCTTGCCCGTGCCGAGGACGAGCGGGCGCGTTCCGAGGCCATCATCGCCGCTATCGGGGACGGCATAAGCATTCAGGACAGGAATTTCAAAGTCCTGTACCAAAACAGCATACATGCCGGCATGATCGGGAAGCATTCGGGAGAAATCTGCTTCACGGCATACGAGCGTAGCGATGCCGTCTGCGACGGCTGTCCGGTTGCCATGGCGTTTGCGGATGGCGGCGTGCACACTTCCGTGAGATCGGTCGATTTCCCGGAAGGCAGGCGATACTTCGAGATTACCGCGTCGCCGCTCAGGAACTCGCGCGGCGAGATTGTGGCCGGAATCGAGGCCGTGCGGGATATTTCAGACAGAATGAGAAACTCGGAAGCGCTCCGGACAGCCGAGGCCCGGCTGCGCGCCGCCGTAAACAGTATGCCGTTCGACTTCTGGATGTGCGCCGGCAACGGGCGCTACAACATGCAGAACACGGTCAGCCTCAATCACTGGGGAAGCGTGATCGGAAAATTGCCGCAGGAGGTGGAAGTCGATAAGGATGTCCTCTCCATCTGGCTGGCAAACAACCGGAGGGCATTCGGCGGCGAGACGGTTGACACAGAGGTGACGGTCGAGTTTAATGGGAGCGGGAAGGTTTTTCACAATATCGTCGCCCCCATTGTGGATCAGGGCGAGATTCGCGGCATACTCGGAATTAATATCGACATAACCGAGAGGAAGAAGATCGAGCTCGAGTTGATGGAAAGCCGCGAGCGGTTCAAGACGCTGTCCGATTCCCTGCCGCTGACCATATACGAGACCGACGCGAACGGAAAACTGACGTATGTCAACGCCACCGCGTTCGAGATGTTCGGATACACTCGCGAGGATTTCGAAAACGGATTGAATGTGGTTCAGATGATCGTTCCCGATGAACGCGCGCGCGCGGTGCGGACAATGAGGGATAGGGTGGCCGGCAAGCCCGGAGAAGACCTCGAATACACCGCCATGCGAAAGGACGGCTCCACATTCTCTGTTTCGGTGCATTCGTCCGCAATCATCCGCGATAACGAAGCGGTTGGACTGCGCGGAATTCTTGTTGACATAAGCGAACGGAAGCGGATGTACGCCGAGCTTGCCAAGGCGCAGAAGCTTGAGTCGATCGGCGTGCTGGCCGGCGGCATAGCGCACGACTTCAACAACATCCTGAGCGCGATTATCGGCAATGTGTCGCTTGCGCTCACTCAGGTTGAGCCGGACGGAATGCCGCACGACAGGCTTCAGGAGGCCGAAAAGGCCGCCATGTATGCGCGAGACCTCACTCGCCAGCTTCTCACGTTCGCAAAGGGAGGCGCGCCGGTCAGGACAACGCTTTCGGTTGAGCATGTGATACGCGACGCCGCGGACTTTTCGACAAGGGGCGTCAGTGTTCAATGCGATGTTTCCATTGCCGATGGCCTTCTAACCATAGAGGCCGATCAGGGGCAGATCGGCCAGGCGTTAAACAATCTGCTCATAAACGCCTGCCAGGCGATGCCCGGCGGCGGGACGATTCGCGTCAAAGCGGAAAACGTAACCGGAGAGGCGGAGGACGTTCGCCTGCCGGCGGGCGGACATTTTGTGAAGATCACCGTCTCGGATGAAGGCTCCGGCATTGCTCCGGAAGTGATCAACAAAATATTCGATCCGTATTTCACCACAAAACAGATGGGCAGCGGACTTGGGCTGGCCGTTACCTATTCGGTAATCAAAAACCATGGCGGCCATATCTTCGTAAAATCAGAGCCGGGAGAAGGCGCAACCTTCACCATGTATCTGCCGGCTTCCGGCAGGGAAGCCGGCGAAGCCCGCGACGATCAAAGACGCATTATTCCGGGTTCGGGAACGGTTCTGTTCATGGACGACGAGGAGATGCTGCGCAACGTTGCAGGCGCGATAATGACACATCTTGGCTATGAGGCCGAATTCGCGTCGGATGGGGCCGAGGCGGTTGCCAAATTCATGCGCGCAAGGGAAGACGGGCGGCGGTACGACGCCATAATACTGGATCTTACCATTCCCGGAGGCATGGGCGGCAGGGAGGCCGCGGCGAGAATCCGGCAGATGGATCCGGATGCGAGGCTGATCGTTTCGAGCGGTTATTCCGATGACAAGGTGATGTCCAATTTCAGGGAATTCGGATTCGACGACATACTGGTGAAACCGTACAAAAGCGGCGAGATGAGCCGCGTGCTTAACGCGGTCATCTGCAGGGGATCAAGGGAAAAGGGATAGCCTGTAACGCCTGTTTCCAAGCACAACCAGCCTGCCGTCCGCGATCCATCGGTTCCATCGCTCGCGGTCAAGTTCGATCATGATATCAAGCTCTTCCGCATCGCGCGGGCGGCTGCACGGCGTCCGCTTGCGGTCGGCCCGAAGACGCGAGCGCGTGAAATCGGCCTTGTTGGCCTTTATGTAATCGTCAAGAACGTACTTTCTCATCGCTCATCCCTCCTCCCCAAACAGCGACTCCTGCCATTTCGAGCCGATAACCTCGGCGCTGATATTGCCCTGCCGAAGCCTGATGTCCAGCCTGTCGCCGCTCTTTACCTGCGACGTCGATGTGACCGGTTTTCTGTCCGGAAGCCTTGTAACAATGGCGTAGCCCCGGTTCAAAACGGCAAGAGGATTGAGGGCTGACAGCCGTCCGGCAAGGTTTTCGAATCCTTTCCGCGAAATCGCAAGCCTGTTGCGCATGAGGGCTTCCATGCGCGCTGTCATATCGTCGATGCGCTGGGAGCGCTCACGGATGTATCGAACCGGATCGGGCATCGCCCGAGTCTCGGCGGCAAGCTGCGAGCGCTTCCGCGCCAGCATGTTCTTTATCGACTGCTCCAACCGCGCGCGCAGGCTCGAAAGGCGATAGACGAAATCCTCCTTGCTTTTCACCAGAATCTCCGCCGCCGCCGACGGCGTGGGCGCGCGAAGATCGGCCACGAAATCGGCGATGGTAAAATCCACCTCGTGGCCCACGGCCGATATGACCGGAATGGCGGACGCGGCAATCGCCCGCGCCACCTCCTCGGTGTTGAAAGCCCACAGGTCTTCTATCGAGCCGCCGCCGCGCGTGACCACGATCACATCGATTCCGTCCGCCCCGTTGAGCGCGCCGATGGCCGAGGCTATCTCGAATCGCGCGGTGCCGCCCTGAACCGAAGCGGGCGCGACAAGTATGTCGATGTTCGAAAACCGCCGCCGGGCTACGTTCAAAAAATCCCGGATCGCCGCGCCGCCGGGCGATGTTACAACCCCCACGCGGCGCGGAAGCGACGGAATCGGCCTCTTGCGCTCCGGCACGAACAGACCCTCCTTTTCGAGCCTCTCCCTGAGCTGGAGAAACGCAAGCTGAAGTTCTCCAATTCCGGCCGGCTCCATGCGGTCTATTACAATCTGGTATTCGCCGCGCGGCTCGTAGACCGAGAGTCTGCCGAGCGCGATAACCTTCTGCCCGTCTTCGGGCCGGAACCTCATGGCGCGGGCCTGCTGCCGGAACATCACAGCCTTTATCTGCGCCCTGTCGTCCTTGAGGCTGAAGTAGAGATGTCCGGATGAAAAATGCGCTTTGAAATTCGAGATTTCGCCCTCGACCCACACATGGCCGATTCCGCCTTCCAGCAGCGTTTTAATGCGCGCCGAAAGCTCGCTTACCGAAAGCGTTTTCCGCTCGCCGCTCATTTCATGCCACGTGTTCCGTCATTTCATGAAATTGATTCGCTCTATCGATATGGCGCGGCCCGTCTCTTCGTCTATCGTCACAGAGACGGCGTTCAATCGCCACGGCCCTTTTGCCACCTCGAACCGGCGCGGCGTCTGCACCATGAACTTGTCAATTATCGGATCCACCTCAACGCCTATGACCGAATCGTCCGGCCCGGTCATGCCCGCGTCTGTTATGTAGGCTGTTCCGCCCGGCAGAATTTTTTCGTCGGCGGTCTGAACATGGGTGTGCGTGCCGATCACGGCGCTTGCCTGTCCGTCAACCATCCGGCCAAACGCTATTTTCTCGGACGTGGCCTCGGCATGGAAATCGATTATCAGCACGCGTGTTTCGGCCAGAATGCGCGGAATATGTCTCTTCGCGTACTGAAACGGACAGTCTATCGGGGTCATGAAGACGCGTCCGGCAAGGTTCAGCACGCAGACCTTCAAACCCGAATCCGTCACATACATGCCGTGCCCCGCTCCGGGCGCGCCGTCGGGGTAGTTGGCCGGGCGAAGCAGACGCGAATCCCTGTTCAGGAAATCGTACACTTCCTTCTTGTCCCATATGTGATTGCCGGAGGTGATCACATCGACGCCGGTCTTGAAAACCTTCCCGGCCACCTCCTGCGTGATGCCGAAGCCTCCGGCCGCGTTTTCGCCGTTTGCGATCACGAGGTCGGAGGCGTATTTCTCGACAAGCGCGGGCAGGCATTCCTTGAGCGCCTTCCTGCCCGGAGAGCCTATGATGTCGCCTATGAAGAGGATGTTCACGAAGTCACCGTCTGCGTTTACTTCGCGTATTCCACATGGCGCGACTCCCGTATCACCGTAACCTTGATCTGGCCCGGATAAGACATCTCGGCCTCGATTCTCTTGGCCAGATCGCGCGAGATCATATAACACGCCTCGTCTGTGGTGTCTTCCGGCCTCACGATAACGCGAATCTCGCGCCCTGCCTGAATGGCGTAGCATTTCGAGACGCCCTTGAAGGATTTCGCAAGCTCCTCGAGCTTTTCCAGCCGTTTCATGTAGTGTTCCAGGCTTTCGCGCCGGGCTCCGGGCCGCGCCGCCGACAGCGCGTCGGCTGCCGCCACCAGAGACGATTCGATGCAGTTCGGGTCTTCGTCGCCGTGATGCGAGGCGATGGCGTTCAATACCCTGGCGTTCTCTCCGTATTTCTTCGCCACGTCAACGCCTATGGCCATGTGCGTGCCCTCAATCTCGTGATCGAGCGCCTTGCCTATGTCGTGCAGAAGACCGGCCCGCTTGGCCAGCTTTGTGTCCACGCCAAGCTCCGACGCCATTATGCCCGCCAGATACGCCACCTCGCGTGAATGCTGCAAGCCGTTCTGGCCGTAGGACGTGCGGTATTTAAGGCGGCCAAGCAGCTTTACCAGTTCCGGATGAATGCCGTGCAGTCCGAGATCGAAAAGCGCCTTTTCGCCCTCATCCTTCATATTCTGGTCTATCTCCTTGCGCGATTTCTCCACAAGTTCCTCGATGCGCGCCGGATGAATTCTTCCGTCGGCGATAAGCTTTTCGAGCGAAACCTTCGCAACCTGCCTTCTCACCGGATCGAAGCTTGAGATAACGACCGATTCCGGCGTGTCGTCTATAATCAGGTCAACTCCGGTTGCGGCTTCGAGCGCCCGGATGTTGCGGCCCTCACGGCCGATTATTCTACCCTTCATCTCGTCCGACGGCAGTGTGACGGCGGACACCGTGGCGTCGGCGGCGTAGTCGCTGGCGTAACGCTCTATGGCAAGGCTGAGTATCTTCTTGCCGTTTCGAACAGCCTCTTCCGTGGCTTCCTCCTCGATCCGCTTGGCAAGCTTTGCCGCCTCGAACCGGGTTTCGGCCTCGACGCGCCGTAAAATCTCGCGTTTTGCCTCGTCGGAGGTCAGGCCGGAAACATTCTCCAGCGCGGTTCTCTGCTCGGCAACCAGCCGCTCCGCCTCGGCGTTTTTTTCGCCGACGGCTGTTTCAGTCTTGCGGATATCCTTTTCCCTTTTGCCCATGTCCTGCTCGCGCTTGTCGAGCTGCTCTGCCTTGCGCTCAAGATGCTCTTCCTTCTGCGCCAGCCTCCGCTCCATGCGCCCAAGCTCGTTGCGCCGTTCCTTGAGTTCCTCCTCCATCTCGGTCTTGGCCGCAAGTATGCGATCCATGGCCGCCAGATCGCTCTCTTTTTTGATCGTTTCGGCCTGTATCCGGGCCTGTTCGATCATCCTTTTGGCCGACTCTCCGGCCTCGCGTTCCTTCTGCCGGCTTGCGCTCTTTTTCATGGCGGAGGCGGCTGCAAATCCCGCTCCCGCGCCAACAAGCAGAAACACAACGGTCATTAAAATGTTATCCATGACGTCTCCTCTGCAATCTATGTTTAAGGATTCGCTCGAATCCCTCGTCGCCCGGCTGATAGTAATCGCGCCGCTCAGGCATGTAATCCTGATCGATGTAATGGCCGGAATATGAATGCGGGTACTTGTAGCCATCGCCCGCGCCGATGCGCTGCGCGCCCTTGTAATGAGCGTCGCGAAGATGAACCGGAACTTCCCGAACCCGCCCGGCCCGCACATCGGCAAGGGCGCGGTCTATGGCTACGATGGCGGCGTTGCTCTTTGGCGCTGCCGCGATATAGGCCGTGGCCTGCGCAAGCGGAATGCGCGCCTCCGGCATCCCGATTTCGCGGGCAGTTCGCGCTGCCGCCACCGCCAGGACAAGCGCCTGCGGGTCGGCGTTACCCACGTCCTCCGCCGCGCAGATCATCAGGCGGCGGGCTATGAAAAGCGGATCCTCGCCCGATTCGAGCATCTTTGCCAGCCAGTAGATCGCGGCGTCCGGATCGCTTCCCCTCATGCTTTTTATGTAAGCCGATATGGTGTCGTAGTGGTCGTCTTCACCGTAATAGAGAGTGTTTTTCTGGAATATCTCCCGGACGGTGTCTTCCGAAACCGCGACGGCTCCATTTTCTTCACCCGACGTCAGCACCGCGAGTTCGAGGCTGCCCAGCGCCTTGCGCGCGTCTCCGGCGGAAAGCTCGGCGATGAGAGCCAGCGATTCCGGACTGATGTCAATCTTCTTGCGGCCATAACCGTTTTCGTTGTCGGAGAGCGCGCGCCGCAGAACAGCGAGCATTTCGTCGACGGACAGGCGCTGGAACTGGAAAATCAGCGAACGCGAGGCAAGCGGCGGCACCAGCGCGAAGAACGGATTTTCGGTTGATGCGCCGATCAGCGTGAGCAGTCCGGATTCGACATCCGGCAGAAGCGCGTCTTGCTGAACCTTGTTGAAGCGGTGAATTTCGTCGATGAAAAGGATTGTGCGCTGTCCGGCGAGTGAAACGCTTTCAGCCGTCGCCACAGCCTTTCGGATGTCCTGAATGCCCGATGTGACCGCGTTCAGGCTTATAAAATGCGATTGCGTGCGTGAGGCGACGATGCGCGCAAGCGCTGTCTTTCCGGTTCCCGGAGGGCCGAAAATGATAAGCGAGTTGAACGAATCCTCCTCGATGGCGCGGCGAAGCACACGGCCAGGGCCGATGATATGCGTCTGCCCGGCGAATTCGCCGAGCGTACGGGGCTGCATTCTCCACGCAAGCGGAATCTGTCTTTTTGACGGGAATAATCCCACGCGCGGCGTCCGCCTTTGACGGCGCGGACTCCTCCTTCCAAAGCCTGGTGTTTTTACGAATTACAGGCCGGGCGCGGGTATAAGGGAAACATATCTTCCAACTGGAGCCGCCCTTGGCGGAACACCCTGCGAACGTCCTGTCGCAAGCCCGCTTCCTGAATGGAACAAGGAAGCGAAGGTAAGGTGTGAAGGGGGGATATCTATACGCAACGTCTCTCCAGAGAAGAAAACCTTGATAGCCGGCGCGGCCTTGGTTCTTATAGAATTCCGGATGACTGCGGCAAACCACAATATCATCCGGAAAAGAAAACCCGCCTTGCCGTGTAGGCAAAAATTCAGATCCCTGCAAGGATCGTAGGGATCCTCAAAAGGAGGTTCAGGCTTTCTCCCGCAAGAGGGAGACATGCTCAACGCCACCTTTGATATCGGTTCCCAAGTTTTAAGAGTCGGATCGAGATTCATGCCTATCACGCACAAGGCAGGCTTTCTAACCAAGCTCATGCTCAACTGATTATAAATAGCAACAAATTCAATTGCAATAAGAAATCGAACATTCCCTCGCCGGGTGCTTGACACGCGGCGTTGGCTTGATTATCATTATTTCGCCTTAATTGTCACATCCGGAATCCTGCCGGTTTATTTGCAAACATTTTCGGAGGGCTTGTATGAAGGAACCTTTTGAGTTTTTCCATTATATACACGGCATACCGCTGTATGTAACACATGCATGGCTTGTCATGGGCGGACTGATCATCGCGGCGCTTGCGGTGCGCGGCGCCATGGCGGTTCTTCCCGGCGGATTCCAGAACGTGGTCGAGTCTGTTCTCGACATCTTTTATGATCTGGTTAACGAGTCCATGGGGCATGAGGGCAGAAAGGTGTTTCCGCTGATCGCCTCACTTGGTCTTTTCATCCTTTTCGGCAATTTCCTTGGCCTGGTTCCGGGCTTCGGCGCGCCAACGGGCAACATCAACACAACTCTGGCGCTGGCGCTTCCGGTCTTCTTCCTTACTCATATTCTTGGCCTGAAGCATCATGGCGTGGGATACATAAAGCATTTCACCGGCCCCATGCCCGCGCTTGCGCCACTGATGCTGCCGATCGAACTGATCGGACATGTCGCGCGCCCTGTAACCCTGGCTGTTCGACTTTTCGGAAACATGACAGCCAAGCACTATCTGCTTGCGATTCTCGGAGTGCTTTCGCCGTGGATCATTCCCAGCGCGATTCTGGCGCTTGGAACACTGGTGAGCGTGATTCAGGCGTATGTGTTCGTGCTCCTTACCACGAACTATCTTGCGGGCGCGGTGGAACACGCGCATTGATTTAACGCCGCATGGCAAGCCATGCGGGACAGTTTTCACGCCGCATGGCAAGCCATGCGGGACAGTTTTCACGCCGCATGGCAAGCCATGCGGGACGTTGATATAGGCGAATCGAAGCATTCGTTCCATCATTACGGAAAGGAGGAGTAAAAATTATGAAGAAGTTCATGACAGTCATGGCCCTGGCTTTCGCGGTTGTCGCAGTGATCGCACCGGCGGCTTTCGCGGCTGAGGACAGCGGCGCAAGCGCACATGCGTTTGGCTACCTCGGCGCAGGTCTTGCCATCGGCATCGCGGCACTCGGAACCGGCATCGGTCAGGGTATCGGCGTCGGCAAGGCGGTTGAAGGCATCGCCCGCAATCCGGGAGCAGCCGCCAAGATTCAGACCGCGCTTCTGATCGGTCTGGCCCTTATCGAGTCGCTCGCCATTTACGCGCTCGTCGTTTCGCTCATCATTCTTTTTGTGAAGTGGTAATCCGGAGAAATACCGGAAAGTAACATTTATAGTCATCATATTCAGGGGCAGGGCCGGTCCCCCCGGACACGGATTCCAGCCCCTTTTTAATTGTTTGTTAAAATAATCGCGCTGAAATGATTCAATATCACGAAATAGACCCGATAATATTCCGGATCGGCCCGCTTGCAGTCCGATGGTACGGCATGATGTACCTTCTGGGCTTCGGCTCGTCGTTCGCGCTGATACGTTACCGCCTCAACCGCGAGCGCAATGTAATGGATGACGCCAGAGTGGAAGATGTTTTCTTCTACCTGGTTGTCGGGCTGGTGGTTGGCGCGCGCGTGGGCTACATGCTTTTTTACAATCTTGGCGAAACAATCCGGCATCCGCTTTCGATCGTTGAGGTATGGAACGGCGGCATGTCGTTTCACGGAGGCCTGATCGGGGCGATAACAGCAGGCCTGCTGTTCTGCCGCAAAAACCGGATCGCACCACTCCCGCTTGCCGATGTCGTCATGATTACTGCGCCGATAGGCCTTGCCTTCGGCAGGCTCGGCAACTTCATAAACGGCGAGCTTTGGGGCAGACCGGCAGACGTTCCCTGGGCGATGATGTTTCCGGGCGCCGGGCCTCTGCCGCGCCATCCGTCGCAGTTATACGAACTTGCGCTGGAGGGCATTGCGCTCTTCATGATAATGTGGTTCACCCGCAAGCGGTTTTCGCGGCCCGGCCAGTCCGCCGGGATTTTTCTTCTTGGCTACGGAATCTTTCGCTCGGCATGCGAATTCTTTCGCGAGCCAGATCCGCAGCTCGGTTTCCTGTTCGGGCTGGTAACGATGGGCCAAATCCTGAGTGCCGTCATGATGGCGGCGGGAGCATACCTGCTGTTTACGCGAAGGCATACAACAGGCGCATCGCAAACCTGACGACACTATTGCAAACCCTGTCCCCGGCTTTCTATAATCCCTGACGCGGCGATTTCCGCGTACATTATTTTGCGGAGAATACCGTTATGAAAACACTCGCTGAACGGGCCGGATCGATAAGGCCGTCGCCCACGCTTGCCATAGACGCAAAGGCCAAGGCCATGAAGGCCTCCGGCATCGACGTTGTGGGGTTCGGAGTGGGCGAGCCGGACTTCGACACGCCCGATCATATCAAGGAAGCCGGAATCAAGGCCATACGCGACGGCCACACCAAATACATGGCCGTTCCCGGCATCGATCCGCTCAAGGACGCGATCATCGCCAAGCTGAAGCGCGACAACGGCCTCGACTACGCGCGCAACGAGATAATCGTTTCCTGCGGCGCCAAGCACAGCCTCTACAACGTGGCTCAGGCGCTCTACGGCCCCGGCGACGAGGTGCTGATACCAGCGCCGTACTGGGTTTCGTATCCGGATCAGGTCATGCTGAACGGCGCAACGCCGGTCATCGTGCCCACGCGCGAGGAAGACAGATTCGCCATAACAGCCGAACAGCTCGAACGCTGCATAACGCCGCGCACGAAGGCGCTCATCTTGAACAGCCCGTCGAACCCCACCGGGCTTGCATACGACAGGGGCGTGTTCGAGGCGGTTGCCGCGCTTGCCGTGAAGCACGACTTCTATGTGGTTTCGGACGAGATATACGAAAAGCTGGTTTACGACGGATTCCGGCACATAAGCATTGCGTCGCTTGGCCCGGAGATCAAGGCGCGAACATTCGTAATAAACGGAGTATCGAAATCGCACGCCATGACCGGCTGGCGCATGGGCTACACGGCAGGCCCGGCGAATGTTGTAAAGGCGATGTCCGACATCCAGAGCCAGTCCACCTCGAACGTATGCTCGATCACGCAGATGGCCTCGATCGCCGCGCTGAACGGCCCGGAGGATTTCTTGAAGGGCATGTTGACGGAATTCGACAAACGGCGGCGCTATATGGTCGAGCGCCTGAACAAGATGCCGGGCGTTTCCTGCCTCATGCCTGTCGGCGCATTCTACGCGTTTCCGAACGTGTCTGCGCTGTACGGCAAAAGCGCGGGCGGGCGCAAGATAGATTCGTCCGCCGACATGGCCGCCTACCTGCTTGAAGACGCTAACGTCGCGCTGGTTCACGGCAAGGCGTTCGGCGACGACAGGTTTATCAGGCTTTCCTACGCCACCTCGATGGAGAATATCGAAAAGGGATTGAACCGCATCGAGCAGGCGCTCGCCCGGCTCGCCTGAGCGCCTTGCATACGGATACAAAGGCAGACGCCTCCGAAGAGCCGGACGACTTCAAGTCCGGCTTCGTATCTCTGGTCGGACGCCCGAACACAGGTAAATCCACGCTTCTTAACGCCTTCATCGGGCGTAAGATCGCCATAACCACAAGCCGTCCGCAGACCACGCGAAACCGCCTGACCGGAATTCACAACCGGCCCGGCGCTCAGGTGGTCTTCATGGACACGCCCGGCATCCACAAGCCGCACGACAAACTGGGCAAGTTCATGGTAAAAACCGCCGTGCAGTCGCTTGAAGAGGTAGACTGCGCGATTTTCGTGGTCGAGCCGTTCCGGCCCAGGCCAGACCGTCCGGATTCCACGCAGCCCGGCCCCGGAGACCGCTACATCGCCGAGGTTCTGAAGGCCGCCGGCCTGCCTGTTATACTTGCCATCAACAAGGTGGACACCATAAAACATGCCGAGGCGATTCTTCCGGTGATGGAGGCGTATCGCGAACTGATGGATTTCATGGAAATGGTTCCGATCTCGGCCAAAACCGGACAGAACGTGCCACTTCTCATGGATATGGTAATAGGACTGCTGCCGGAAGGGCCGAAGTTCTATCCCGACGATATTCTTACCGATCAGATAGAGCGTTTCATGGCGGCCGAGATCGTGCGCGAGAGGGTGATGACGCACACCCGCGACGAAATCCCGCACTCGGTTGCGGTAGAGATAGAGGAGTTCAGCGAGCGCGAAGGCGGCAGCGTGGGAGTCTTCATCCGGGCTGTCGTGTATGTGGAACGCGAAAGCCAGAAAAGAATTATAATAGGCAAGTCCGGTTCGCTGCTGAAGAAGATAGGAACCGAGGCGAGGGTAGATATAGCGCGTCTTCTCGACACGTCCGTGTATCTCGATTTATGGGTGAAGGTGAAGGGCGACTGGCGCAGGGACGACCGCTCGCTTGCGGCATTTGGCTACCGGAGAGAGGTTTGACTGGGGAATTGGCAGGCGAAGCATGCTTGTTCAGATGAAAATAGAAGGGTTGCTGTTCGATCCGAGAAGCAGCATGTATATCCTGCTGCTTAAAGACATGCGAAAGGACGCCATGCGAACCCTGCCTATATGGATCGGCAAGCCCGAAGCCGATTCCATTGCGATAGCGATCGGCAGGGTTGCCACGCCGCGCCCGCTCACGCACGATCTGATGAAAAGCCTGATGGACTGCTTCGACGCATCGGTTGCCCGCGTCGTCATTACCGATATTCGCGAAAACACGTACTTTGCCACAATCGAGCTTTATGTGAACGGACGGTCCATGTATATTGACTCGCGCCCCTCCGATGCCGTTGCCCTGGCCATCAGATCGAACGCTCCCGTATTCGTAAGCGAGAGCGTGATCGAGCACCAGTACAACGACGACCTTGAAGGCTGGCTTCAGAATCTGAAGCCCGAAGACTTCGGCAACGTCATGTGATTGCCGGGCTTGCAGCCTTGCCCGCCTTTTCTCGCAATAATTACACTTCGATGATCCGGCGTTCATGAATCGGCGATCCGACGCACTGGTGCTCAAGACCCGCGAGTATGGCGACGCCGACCTGATAGTCACGTTCTTCGCCCGCGAGCTTGGCATCGTTCACGGGTTTGCCAAAAGCGCGCGGAAGTTTCGAAGCCGTTTCGGCGCTTCGCTTGAGCCGCTGTCGCATGTCAGGCTGTCGCTGATGGGCAAGGAGGGCGCGTCGCTTCCGCGAATCACGCAGGCCGACATAATAGATTCGTTATGCTACGTCCGCGAGAATCTACAGCTTCTGCTTCATGTCGCGCCGCTTGCCGACCTCATAACCGGAATGCTGCACGAGCATGAGCCGCATCCGCGCAAGTTCGATCTTTTCCTTGCCGCGCTCAGGAGCTTCGAGACGGGCGCGCCGCGTGAGCTTGTGGCGCTTGCTTTTCGCGTGAAATTTCTCTGGATGACAGGCTACGCCCCGCGCACAGGCGGCTGCGGACGGTGCGGCGCAGCGTTTCAGGGCAGCTTCGCGCTCTTCTATCCGGCGCAGGGAACGGTTTTATGCCGCAGCTGCGCTCCGGCGGGCGAGGCCGAAGCCGTAAAATTGAGCGCAGCGGCCGTGAAACTGCTGGAAACGCTGAAAGGCAGGCGGTTCGACGAGCTTGCGGCAATGCCGGTATCCGGCGACGCGCTTGCCGAAGCCGGACGGGTGATCGACGCACACGTAAAAAGGCACGGCTGATTTAACGTTCACAATAAGTGATGTTGGATGGAAAAAATGGACACCAAAGTCGGATAGAGTAGAACTACGGAGGTGTCATACGGGAGATCACGGAATATATCGAGGTCTTCTATAACAGGCAACGCCGGCAGGCAAGGCTGGGATATCTTTCCCCTGCTGCTTATGAACAGAATTTCCATGCCGGCCGGTTGGCCGCATGAAAGGTTTGGTGTCCACTATTGACATCCGACCCCAGATAAGGCCGCTACGGAAAAATCTTCCCCGGATTCATCATGCCGCCCGGATCGAACGCGGCCTTTATGCGCTTCATCAGCGCAATCGTCTCAGGGTTCAGCTCCATGCCGATATACGGTTTTTTCGCCAGGCCTATTCCGTGTTCGCCCGAAATCGTACCGCCCAGATCGAGCGCGGCCCGGAACACTTCCTCCACCGCCGCCTTCGCGCGGGAATACTCGCCGGTGTCGTTCTTGTCCGTCATGACGTTTACATGAATATTGCCGTCGCCCGCATGGCCGAAGCTCACGATCAATACCGCGAAGCGCTCCGATATGTCGTCCAGCCGCCGGAACATCTCCGGAACTTTTCCTCTTGGTACGGCGATGTCTTCGTTGATCTTGGTCGGCTTAAGCCGGTAAAGGGCGGGTGAAATTGCCCGCCGCGCCTCCCACAGGCTTTCAGCCGAACTTTCGCTTCGCGCGATTTGCAGCTCGCCGCCCATTCCGCCGCAGAGAGCTGCAATACGATCCATGTCATCGTTCACAGCCGATCCGCCGCCGTCAATCTCAACCAGCAGCATCGCGCCGTCGGTCGGCAGGCCAAGCGGCTTGTACGCCTCCACCGCCCGCAGGCTGTGCCTGTCCATGATTTCGAGCGCGCGCGGCGTTATGCCCGCTTTCATTATGGCCGCAACCGACTCGGCAGCCTGCGCCATTTCCCTGTAAACCGCCATCAGCGTTGCCACGGACTCGGGCTGGCGAAGGAGCTTCAGCGTGATCTTCGTCACGATGCCCAGCGTTCCCTCCGATCCCGCTATCAGTCTCGTCAGATCGTAACCGACAACTCGTTTAGCCGCGCGGCCTCCGGTATTCATTACAGTGCCGTCGGCAAGAACAATTTCCAGCCCCATCACGTAATCGCGCGTAACTCCGTATTTTACGGCTCGCGGCCCTCCGGCGCATGTGGCCACGTTGCCGCCAAGAGTGCAGAAGTTCAGGCTTCCGGGATCGGGCGGATAGAACAGTCCGATATCCTTGAGCGCGCGCTGAAGGCGTCCGTTTATAACGCCCGGCTCAACGACAGCAACCATGTTGTCTTCGTCGATTTCGAGAATGCGGTTCATGCGCTCAAGCGATATGACGAGCGATCTGTCATCTTCCGGAATTGCACCGGCGAATTTTCCAGCCGGTATTGCACCGGCAAATTTTCCAGCCGGTATTGCACCGGCGACCATGCCTGTTCCAGCTCCGCGCGGAATTATCGCATATCCGTCTGCCGTCGCCGCCTTTACGACAGACACGACATCATCCGTGCAGGTTGGAAACGCCACGGCATCCGGGCGGTTCCGCCGCTTTGATGCGTCGTAGCCGTAGCAAAGCAGGTTTTCGGGGGCGAACGACACGAAGGGAATGCGGGAAAGGTTGGTTTTCATATGGGACAAACGGCGGCGCGTTTGTGGCGCGCCGCCCAATATATTCCGTTAGTTCATGCTGTTACCGCTGGAAGACGCTTTGCTTGATGCGGTTTATGTGCCCGCGGCCAAGACCCTTCACCTCGCAGCCCAGCTCGAAGTAGCGCCTGATTTCGCCATCGCCCAGAATGCCGTAGCAGTCGATAATGGCGGCGGGAGCGCCGATTTTATCGACCAGCTTGTCCGGCTCGATATGCATGTACATCTCGTGCGGCACGGCGAATATCACGACATCCGAATCGGCAAGCGCCGCGTCCATGTCGGCTTCCATCCGGAGCTGCTTGAGCTTCTCCTGATTGCGGAAAAACCGCGCCCAGCTCAGTCCGGTTGCCGGATAGCTGTCCTGGCTCTCGAACTCCCACCAGTGATCCACATACGGATCATGCACATGAAGCTCCGCGCCCATTTCGGTGAGACGCCGCACCACGATTTCGGAGCCGCTGTAACGTGTGTCGCCAACGTCCTTGCGGTAGGCCGCGCCCAGCACAAGTATCTTGGCGGCGGCAATCGGCTTGTTCATGTTGCGGAGGGCGTCGCGAGTCATCTGGGCAACGCGAAGCGCGCGCGTGTCGTTGACGTCAATCGCGGTGCGTGTCATCCTGAAAATATCGTCCTCGAAGCCCATCAGATGCTTGTAAGACCAGATGGCAAGGCCGCCGTCCTTTGGGAGGCAGTATCCGCCGATGCCGGGGCCGGGGAAGATGATGTTGTTATGAGTCGGGCGCATCTTGATGGCATCGATAACCTTGATCAGGTCAACGCCGTTGCGCTCGGCGAAAACGCTCCATTCATCCAGAAAAGCAAGCATCGCGGCGCGGTAGCTGTTTTCCACGATCTTTGCGGTTTCCGATTCAATCGGCTTGTCCATGACTGTAAGCGGAAATTCCTTTGTGTTGAGCACTTCGTTCAGGAACTTCGTGACCTTTGCGCGGGCCTCGTCGTTTATGCCGCTGCATACGCGCCAGAAGTTGCGGATGCTGTCAACGTAATCGCGGCCCGGCATCACACGCTCGTAGCTGTGCGAAAGAAGCGGGTCCGATGCTATGCCGCGCTTCTTGAATATCTTTTTCATGAGAGGATAGGCAACCTGCTCGGTGGTTCCCGGCGGCACGGTTGTTTCTATCAGCACAAGCGCCTCAGGCCGCATCTTTTCGGCAATGACGGCAAGCGACGATTCCAGCGCCTTGATATCGGCATATCCGCGCTCAACGTGGCCAAGCGATTCCTTGATGTAATCACACTGCACGTCAACCACAATAACGTCGGCAAGCGAGATAGCCTCGTATGTGTATGTGGCGACGAAGGTTCCCTTCTCTACAACCGTGCGGTGGATCATTGCGTCCACCTTCGGATCCTCGGATTTCACCGGAGGAATGCCCTTGTTTATGTAATTAATCTTCCAGAAACTGCGCGTGCTTGGGCGCTGCATTCCTATCACGAACTTGCCGGGCTTTCCGGCTTCGTCCTGGCTGTCCGCCACAACTCCGGCCATGACCGAGCCGACGAATCCAAGGCCCACAACCACGACAATTTCCCTGCCCATTGCACGCTGCCCAGCTGCCAGCGAGCTCAGGCGTTCCAGTTCCTTCGACTCATCCTCCATTGTTGGAAGCAGATACTTCTCTCCATCCGGTCCGACAGAATACTGTTCCATATTTTTTTCTCTCCTGAATGCGGCGCGTATAGTTGCCTGAAACCTCGCGCCAAAATGTTTATTTATGCTGATCGGGCGGAATATTCCGTCACCGAGGATAATCATACCACAGGAATATCGGGCAGGAATGAACATTTTGGGGCTGGACTAGTATATTGGCGCGCCCGAAGGGATTCGAACCCCTGACCCGCTGCTTAGAAGGCAGCTGCTCTATCCAACTGAGCTACGGGCGCATGCAATCGAGCCGAAAATGGTCGGGGCGAGAGGATTCGAACCTCCGGCCCTCTGCTCCCAAAGCAGATGCGCTACCAAACTGCGCTACGCCCCGAACCAGTTAAATTACCGGATGAGGGCAGCCTGTGTCAATCGCGCTTCCTTGTAAAACCCTGATATTTTATGGTAGTTTTTCCTTTCGGTTTTGGCATGAACACACCGCTGATCAGACAGATTCCATTCGCCGATCCGGCGGATATTTACACAGCCGTTCGCGCCGAAAACACAATCCTGCTTGACAGCGTTCGAGGGCCGGATTCTCTTGCCCGCCATTCGATCATCGCCCTTAACCCGTATCTGGTTTTCACCGCCAAGGATGGCAGACTCACGTTTGCAACAATGGACGGCGTAACCGAACGCGACGGCTCGCCGGTTGACGCGCTTCGTGAGCTTGTCGGCAGCCGGAAGGCTTTGCCGGATGAGCGGATTCCGTTTCCGGGCGGCGCAATCGGCATTTTCTCCTACGATTTCGTTCGGTATCTGGAGAAAATACCCCGCGGCAGCGTTGATGATCTTGCCATGCCCGACGCGCATTTCTTGTTTACGGACACCGTAATAACTGTTGATCATGTCTTGAAAACGGCGTTTGTATCGATTCTGCCGGGGCCGAGGTATTGCGCCGATGAAGCCGAGGCGAAGCTGGATGAACTATGCGCCGTAATTTCCGGGCCGCATCGCTCAGACCCATCAGCCCCGGACTTGGCTGCCAATTACCGGCGGCAAATTGAGGTTGAGCATGAATTGGGCGAGGAAGCTTACATGCGCATGGTCGGGCGCGCGAAGGAATACATCGCGGCTGGCGATATTTTTCAGGCCAATCTGTCGCAGCGAATCCGCGCCGATATCGGCGACATCGATCCGTGGCGGATATACACAACGCTTCGTTCGATAAATCCGTCGCCCTTCGCGGCGTACATGGACATGGGGGCTTACGTGATTGCCGGTTCGTCGCCGGAGCGGCTGGTGCGTTCGGACGGCACAATAGTGGATACGCGGCCCATTGCGGGAACACGTCCGCGCGGCGCCGACGCCGAGGCCGACAGCCGGATGAGGGCGGAGCTTCTTATCAACGAAAAGGAGCGGGCCGAGCATATAATGCTGATCGATCTTGAGAGAAACGACCTCGGCAGGATTTCACGATTCGGCACTGTTGAAGTGAACGAATTGATGGTTACGGAAGATTATTCGCATGTAATTCATATAGTTTCGAACGTGCGCGGCGTGCTTCTGCCCGGCATGGACGCCATGGATATCGTGCGGGCCGTTTTTCCCGGCGGCACGATAACAGGCGTGCCGAAGGTGCGCTGCATGGAGATTGTCGACGAACTGGAGCCGGTGCGGCGCGGACCATATACCGGTTCGATCGGCTACATGGGCTTCGACGGGCGGCTTGATCTGAACATCGTTATCCGGACGTTTGTGATAAAGGACGGTTTCGCCTATGTTCAGGCCGGCGCGGGCATAGTCGCCGATTCGGACCCCAGGCGCGAATACCATGAAACATTGAAAAAAGCCGAGGCGTTGATCAGAACGATAGAACGACTGTAACAAGTGGCGAACGGCCGCTTGCCCCCTGCTACTTCCTCAATCCGTCCCTGATTTCCTTCAACACGCGCAATATCTCCTCGTCGCGCGCGCGGCTTTCCCGAATATGCGTGGCAAGGGCGCGGGATACCGACGCGATGTCCGTTCCGACTGTGAAATCATCGAGCACTTGGGGCGGCGCGTGATGGCTTTCCACTGCATGACGGGCATCGGACAGCCACTGGCTTTCCGAATGAACCTGCTCACGAAGCGGAGGCGGCGAAACAGGTGGAGGCGCAGCCGGTTTCGGCGAGGTTGGTGAAGGCGGCGGTTTGGCCGCAATGGCAGCCTGAGGCGCGATTGCCGCGGTTCTGCCCTGCGCGTATATCTTCTGTTTTCTGGTAGCTTCCTCCACCAGCAGCTTCGTGACCGCCTCAAATGTCTCATGAACGCCCATGCCGCTGACGGCGGCGGCCTCTATGAATGGAACCCGGCGCTCGTTCAGGTCGCGGTTCAGCTCGTCGATGGACATGATTCCGGGAAGGTCGCGCTTGTTGTACTGGAGAATGAGCATTACCGTGGCCGGATCCAGGTTGTTCGCCACGAGGTTTTCCTTCATGTTCTCGAAGCTGACCAGATTGGCGTCGCGCATGGTTTTCTGCGAGTCCGCAACGAACACAACCGCGTCGGCCCCTTTAAGCACAAGCCGCCGGGTGGCGTCGTACCTGACCTGCCCGGGAACCGTGTAGAGCTGAAACTTGATCTTGAATCCGCCGATGGTTCCAAGATCCATCGGCAGGAAATCGAAGAAAAGTGTGCGGTCTGTTTCGGTTGCGAGCGAGAGAAGCTTGTTCTTCTTCGCCTCCTCAAGATGCTCGTGCAGATATTGCAGATTGGTCGTCTTGCCGGAGAGGCCCGGCCCGTAGTACACCACCTTGAGCGTGATTTCCTTGGATGCGTAATTAAACAGCGCCATCGTAGAGCCTTATCGCGTAAACGAGGTTTCGTTTCGTTGTCTTTGCCATGTACATGGCCTCATCCGCCATTCGCAACAGATCCTCCTTCGATTGAGCCGCCTCCGGATAAGACGTAACCCCAAGGCTGGCGGTTATCCTTATCATATACCCTTCTTCGGAAAGAAACACCGAATTTTCTATGGTCTGCCGGATGCGTTCGGCCACAAGAAACGCGGCGTCCGGGGGCGTCTGGGGAAGCACGACAACAAACTCGTCACCGCCGTATCGCGCCACTATGTCAACAGCGCGAAGGCTTTCGAGCAGCCTGCGCCCAACCTCCACAAGAACCTTGCTGCCAGCCAGATGGCCGAACTTGTCGTTGACCTCCTTGAAAAGGTCTATGTCCATGAAGATCAGCGAGAGTTGGTTGCCGTATCTGTTTACGCGCTCGATTTCGGACTCCAGCACGGCTCCAAGATGCCGCAGGTTGAAAAGCTGCGTGAGATCGTCCTTTACCGCCGCCGCCGCGATCTCCTTGTACAACGTGGCGCGCTCCACACACTGCCCGATATTCCTGAGCGCGAAATCGAGTTCCGCGAATTTGAAAGGCTTGTACAGATATGAGGATAGTCCGGGCGACAGCCATCTTGCTATCGCCTTGAAGTCATGATCCGGGGATATAACGATGCGCGGGATCGACTGCGCGGCCTTACGCAGTCTTCGTCCGTATTTATCGGCCGCCGGAATTCTGTTGTCGATCAGAAGAACGTCAACGGCCGATTCCGACAGCATGGCGGCGGCCGATTCGGAAGACCGGGTGGCGTCCACTGTCCAGCCCCTTCGCCGGAGCCTTTCGGCGTGGCTGTCGAGAAGGCCTGTTTCGTATTCTACAACCAGAATCCTAGGCACTCATGCCGCAACATTTTTTATGCTTTTTCCCGCTTCCGCACGGACACGGATCGTTCCTGCCCACCTTGTTTCCGTGCGAGACCGGCGCGGACGCCTTTCCGGCGCTTTCTCCCCTGTTCGTCGAAATGTTTTGAGGCTGCGAAACCTGTCGTGGCGCTAGCGAAGGCTGCGGCTCGTCCTCGCGTGTAATCCGTACATGATAGAGCTTGCTTACGGTTTCGGAAGCGATTCTGTCGCCAAGCTCGGAGAACATGTTGAACGCTTCCTTCTTGTATTCCACCAGCGGATCGCGCTGGCCGTATCCGCGAAGCCCTATGCCTTCCTTCAGGTGATCGATGCCAAGCAGGTGATCCTTCCATTGTGAGTCGATTACCTGAAGACTTATCACCCGCTCCAGATAACGCGTGAGATCGGATCCCAGTTCCTCTTCCTTTCGCGCGTAGGCTTCGTTCAGAATGGCGCTGATCTCGTTTGCCATGGCTTCGCGCTTGCTGGCGGCAACATCAATATGCATGTCGAACTGGGCGTGCAAGGCTTCCTTAAGCCCCCTGACGTCCCATTCTTCGGCGTGTTTGTCATCGAGGCAATATACTTCCACAAGCGAATCCACGCTGGTATCCACCATTTCGCGCACGCGCTCGCGAAGAACCGCGCCCGCAAGAATGTCGCGGCGGAAGCCGTAGATTTCGAGCCTCTGCTTGTTCATCACGTCGTCGTACTCGAGCAGATGCTTTCTGGCGTCGAAGTGGTGCGCCTCCACCTTCTTCTGCGCGTTCTCGATCGCCTTGGAAACCATCTTGTGCTCTATCGGCGCCGAGTCGTCCATGCCCAGCTTGTCCATCATGCCGGTTATGCGGTCCGAGCCGAAGATCCGCATCAGATCGTCTTCGAGCGACAGATAGAACCGCGACGAACCCGGATCGCCCTGACGCCCCGACCGTCCGCGCAACTGGTTGTCTATACGGCGCGATTCATGCCTCTCGGTTCCCAGAATATGAAGTCCGCCTGCCGCAAGCACGTCCTTCTTCTCGGCGGCGCAGAGTGCCTCGGCCTTGCGCAGGGCTTCCGCCCGTTCCTCGTCGGTGGCGTTGCCCTTGAGCATGTATTTGGAAAGCGCCTTCGGATTGCCGCCAAGCACGATGTCCGTTCCGCGCCCGGCCATGTTCGTGGCTATCGTGACCGCTCCCTTGCGCCCTGCCTGCATCACTATCTCGGCCTCGCGCTCGTGGTGCTTGGCGTTCAGCACGGCATGGGGAATCTTCCTGCGCTTCAGGAGTTCGCTCAGCAGTTCGGAATTCTCGATGGAGATCGTGCCAACCAGCACAGGCTGGCCATTTTTGTGGCAGGCCTCTATCTCGTTAATTGCGGCCTCGAACTTGCCCTTCTTCGTGCGATAGATGAGATCTGGATTGTCTTTCCGGACCATCGGCATGTGCGTGGGAATGACCATGGTTTCGAGATTGTAGATCTTCTCGAACTCGGCGGCCTCGGTTGCGGCTGTGCCGGTCATGCCCGCAAGCTTGTTGTACATGCGGAAGTAGTTCTGGAAGGTGATCGTTGCAAGCGTCTGGTTTTCGCTCTCGATCTTCAGTCCTTCCTTCGCCTCGACAGCCTGATGCAGTCCGTCCGACCATCTCCTGCCCGGCATGAGGCGTCCGGTGAATTCATCGACAATCACGACCTCGCCGTTGTTGACCACGTAATCCACGTCGCGGCGGTACATTTCGTGGGCGATAAGTCCCTTGATAACGCAGTGCACATGATCGATGTTGGACGGATCGAAAAGGTTTTCGATTCCAAGCAGTTTCTCCACATGGGCAACGCCTTCCTCGGTGAGCGCGGCGGTCTTGGATTTCTCCTCGACGGTGAAGTCTGTCCCCTTGCGAAGTCTCTGAACGATCTTTTCCGTGTTGTAATACTTGCCTGTCGATTCCTCCGAAGGGCCGGAGATGATGAGCGGGGTTCTGGCCTCGTCTATGAGAATGCTGTCAACCTCGTCAACGATGGCGAAATTCAGTTCCCTCTGCGCATAGTCTTCGAGATTGTACTTCATGTTGTCGCGAAGGTAGTCGAAGCCGAATTCGTTGTTCGTGCCGTAGGTTATATCCGCGCCGTAAGACGCCTGCCGCTGCCCGTCGTTCAGGCCATGCACTATCACGCCGGTCGACAGGCCCAGAAATCCGTAAAGCTCGCCCATCCACGCCGAGTCGCGCCGCGCAAGATAATCGTTCACCGTGACGACGTGGACGCCGCGCCCCGAAAGGGCATTGAGGTAGACGGGCAACGTGGCCACAAGGGTTTTGCCCTCGCCGGTCTTCATTTCGGCTATGTTGCCGTTATGCAGGACGATGCCACCTATAAGTTGAACGTCGAAATGGCGCATCCCCAGGACGCGCCTCGAAGCCTCGCGCGCTACCGCGAACGCTTCCGGCAGGATGTCGTCCAGCGTCTCGCCGTTTTGAAGCCGCGACCGGAACTCGACTGTTTTGGCGCGCAGTTGTTCGT
>Ga0233425_10001403_pt1 | contig 54167 bp, 40 predicted proteins | sample Watercolumn_Towu_2_FD_181712 | JGI IMG/M metagenome (GOLD analysis project Ga0233425, IMG submission 181712) | Freshwater microbial communities from Lake Towuti, South Sulawesi, Indonesia - Watercolumn_Towuti2014_140_MG | ecosystem: Environmental > Aquatic > Freshwater > Lake | place... | reverse complement strand
GCCACAAACCGTGGGGCAGGCACCGCAGTCGGCCGGGCAGCCGGTGCAGGTTTCCGCCCCTTCGCACTTGGAGTCCCCGCAGACAGGGGCGCACGGCCCGCAGTCGGAAGCGCATGTCTGGCAGGTTTCGCCGGCCTCGCACTTGGTATTGCCGCAGACGGGGCCGCAGGTGCCGCAATCTGCGGGGCAGCCGGCACAGGTTTCGCCGGCCTCGCACTTGGCATTGCCGCAGACGGGGCCGCAGGCGCCGCAATCAGCGGGGCAGGACTGGCAGGTCTCGTTCAGCTCGCATGCGGCGTTTCCGCAAACGGGGGGGCACACCCCGCAGTCCTTGGAGCAGCTCTTGCAGGTTTCCCCCGCGTCGCACTGGCCGTTGCCGCAGCCAGCCGCGCACTGGCCGCAGTCGGTGGGGCAGCTATCGCAGTCTTCGAGCCCGGCGCAGAGGCCATCGCCGCAGACGCTCGGGCAGAGGCCGCAATCGTCGGGGCAGAGGGCGCACGACTCGTCGAAGGTGCACTGTCCGTCGCCGCACGAGGGGGCGCAGGCCCCGCAGTCCTTGTAGCACGTGAGGCATCCTTCCTCCGGCTCGCAGGTGCCGTCCCCGCAGAACGGCTGGCACTCCCCGCAATCCCCGGAGCAGGATTCACAGCTCTCACCGGCTGCGCAATCCCCGTCTCCGCAAGTCGGTGGGCAGGCGCCACAGTCGGTAGGACAGGTCTGGCAGCCCTCTGCTGCGGCGCATTCTTCATCTCCGCAGACGGCGGGGCACGTGCCGCAATCCTCGGGGCAACTGGAGCAGTGCTCGTCGCCGAGGCATTTTCCGTCACCGCACGTGAAGGGGCAACCCCCGCAATCGCCCGGGCAATTCGAACAGGTTTCCTCACTGCCCTGGCATTCGCCGTCGCCGCAGAACGGGGCAGGACAGGAGTCGATGGGCGTGAACAGGCACCCCGTCTCCTCATCGCAGGAGTCCTCGGTGCAGTCGTCCCCGTCTTTGCAGGTGACGGGAATGCCCTGGGCGCACGAGCCCGCCTGGCAGAGTGCTCCATGTGAGCATGGCGGGGCAGCACAAGGAGTGGCATCAGGAGCCGGGGCGTCCTGGCACTGACCGGTTTCCGGAGAGCAAACCGACATCAGGCACCCCTCCACGGGGATGGGGCAATCCGGGATCGACTCCGGAGGGACGGCACAGCGCCAGTCGACGCATGCCAGGGAGCCGTTGCAGGGGTTTCCGTCGTCGAAAGGAGCACAGTCCTCGTCGGCCATGCAGGTGCAGGAACCCTGCGCCCCCTCACATCTGCCGGCGGAACACTGGTCTCCCGTGGTGCACGAGTTGCCATCGTCGCACTGAGTCCCATTTGGAGCCGGCACGGGCACGCAGATCCCGGGTTCCTGGCACTGGTACATTGTGCAGCTTCCATCCGGCAGCGGGGGACAGGACGGAACGGTGAGCGGATCGACGAGGCATTTCCCACTCAGGCAGCGGACTACGCCGGTGCAGCCGTTGCCGTCGTCGAGCACCGCGCAGTCGGCATCGTCGTCGCACGAGCAGAGCGAGGGGACACCGACCCCGGTGCACGTGCCGCCCTGGCAAGTGTCGTAGAGCGTGCACGAATTGCCATCATTGCAGGCCGTGGTGACCGGCGTGTGGATGCAGAGGCCCGCGGGATTGCAGTGATCTGCGGTACACAGGTTTGCGTCATCGCACGCCTTGAGACCACCATCGAGGCATTCCCCGCCGGCACAGACGCCGTTGAGCGCACACGGGTTGTCAGGCTTGCAGGGAAGGAAATCGGCCGTCTCGACGGTGCAGAGGCAGTTCAAGCACCGAGCAAAACCGGCGCATTGCCCTCCGAGGGGAGCAAGGCAGTCCTCGTCGGCCGTGCACTGGCAGATCGATTCCTCCTCGTTGGCCTGGACATCCTTGGAGTCGTTGTCGCTGCCGCCGGGCTTGGAGGCCCCGCTGCATCCGGCGAGCAGCATCGCCAATGCCATGTTGCGGAGGAGCAGACCGGCGAAATCCGAGGGTCGGATGATTGACATGTCCGCCTCCTACCAGGTCTCGGTGCCGTGGCAGCTGTTGTTGCTGCACACACGCGTCGTGGGGTTGTAGGTGAAGTTCCCGGACACGTTGCGCACGCAGTTCACGTGGTTGGCCGGATTGGAAATCACGGACGAACTGCTCGCCGTCTGGTTGTGACAGAGGGAGCAGTTGGAGGAATGCTTGTCATGTTCCCCGCCGAGCTGGCTGGTCGGGTGGCACGAGTTGCAGGTCAGCGGGTTTCCGGTCCAGACGGCCGAACCTCCGGTGGAGGTGGCCTTGCCGTTGCCGTGACAGTAGACGGTGGCGCATGTGGCGGTTGCGTGGTTGTAGGTTCCCGCCTTCCCCTTGCAGTCGGTCAGGGTGACTTCGGCGATCCCATCGGCATCGATATGGCCGGGTGAGAAGATGTCCGTGGGGACCACATGACAGGTGTTGCACGGGTAGGCGATCTTCTTGTTGGTGGGAGAAAGGTGGACCGTGTGGGCACCGACCTGGATCTGCGTCTTGAGGTTCTCCCCGTCGACGCCGTACGGAGGGGCTCCGGTCTTGTTGTCGAGTCCGCCGTGGCAGAAGTTGCAGTTGGTCTTCCACCCGGGGTGGCAGGTCTCGCAGGACTTGACTCCGCCTGCGAGGTCGGGGCCGTGGCAGGGCTTGCAGGAGTTGAGGTCGGCGTAGAGTGCCCTGCCGTGGAACCCCTGGGCGACCTTGTTCATCCAATCGGGAGCACAATCCTTGTGGCAGGAGAGGACCGACTCGGTCCCGTTGCACTGGTTGTCTCCGCAGAACGGAGGGCAGACACCGCAATCCGCCGGACAACCGGAGCAGGTTTCCTCGCTGGCGCATTGGCCGTCGCCGCAGACCACCGGGCAGGCGCCGCAATCCGCAGCGCAGGTCGTGCAGGTTTCCGCGTTGTTGCAGACAGCGTCACCACAGTATGCGGGGCAGGTACCGCAATCCGCAGTGCAGGTGGCACAGTTCTCGTTGGCGTTGCACTTCCCGTCTCCACAGGAAGGCGGACAGGCCCCGCAGTCCCCTGCGCACGTGGTGCACGTCTCGCCATTGCTGCACTTGGCGTCACCGCAGTAAGGCGGACAGGCGCCGCAATCCGCCGTGCAGGTGACGCAGTTCTCGGCACCGGCGCACTTGCCATCGCCGCACGAGGGAGCGCAGCCTCCGCAATCCCCAGGGCAGGAGGAACAGGTCTCCCCGGCACTGCACTGGGTGTCACCGCAATAGGGGGGGCATGCCGCGCAGTCGGCCGCACAGGTGACGCAATTCTCGGTCGGGTTGCACTTGCCGTCCCCGCAGAACGGGGCACAGGCCCCGCAGTCTCCGGGGCAGGTCGAGCAGGTCTCGGCCGCGTTGCAGGACTGGTCGCCGCACGACGGCGGGCAGGCCCCGCAGTCCACGGCGCAGGAGGCGCAGCTCTCCTCCGCACTACACTTGCCGTCCCCGCAGGCCGGGGGGCAGCCGCCGCAGTCGGTTTCACAGGTGGCGCACGTCTCTGCAGCGTTGCACTTTCCGTCTCCGCAGGAGGGGGGGCACTGGGCGCAATCTGCAGGGCAGGAAGAGCATGATTCGGCCGCATTGCACTGTGCGTCTCCGCAGGTCGGAGCGCACTGACCGCAGTCCTGAGCACAGGTGGCGCAGGTTTCGCCCGGGTCGCACTTGCCGTCTCCACACGCCGGAGGACAGGCGCCACAGTCCACCGCGCAGACGGCGCAGCTCTCATCACCGCCGCATTTGCCGTCTCCGCAGGCCGGAGGGCAATCGCCGCAGTCGGTTGCGCAGGTGGCGCAGGTCTCCTGCCCATTACACATGGCATCACCGCAGGAAGGAGGACAGGGACCGCAATCGGCCGGGCAGGCCGTGCAATCCTCACTGGGAGAGCAGATGCCATCTTCGCAGACGACGGGGCACTCCCCGCAGTCGGCCGGGCAGCCAGTGCAGGTTTCTTCGGCTGAGCATTCGCCGTCGCCGCAGCCCGGTGCGACGCACGTCCCCGAAGGCAGGTGCACGCACCCCCAGGCGGGAGCGCACGAATCATCGGTGCATTCGTCGCCGTCGTCGCACGACAGGGGAGTTCCGGACAGGCACACCCCATCCTGGCAGAAATCATCCGACGTGCACGCACTGCCGTCGTCGCAGTCCCCCTTGAACGGGGCAAAGGAGCAGCCGCCAGCCGGATCGCAGGAGTCCGTGGTACACGAATTGGAGTCGTCGCAGACGACGGGATTGCCAAGCGCACACTCACCCGACACGCAGACGGAATCCTTGATGCAGAGGTCGCCGTCGCTGCACGGAGTGAAATCCTTCGAGGCACCGGTCTTGCACTTGCCGTGCTGCTGGTCGCAGTACACGAATCGACACGGGCCGACCTCGGGGAACATGCCCTGGCACTGCAGGGAATCCACGCAAGGGAAATCCTCCGGTGCGACGTCGCCCAGCGGCCCGGGGCCCGGAGCATCCGTGACGGTACTCACCTCCTCGGTCAGGGCGGTAACGCCGCTCCCGCACGCAGCCGACAGACCGGCAGCGAGGCAGAGGCACTCCAGGGAGAAAACACGACCGTACTTGGACTTTGTGCCCATTCGAACTCCTCCAGGTCAATCGAACAGTTGGTCACACAAAAGAAGGACACCATCGGCGAGTTCAGGAACCTCGGCCTGAATGATGACCCGGCCGCGACTGTACCGACCCGGAGGGGCGCTGTCAACAGTTCGGTTTGTGAGGTGTGGTTTGTGAGGCTGACGGGCCGGAGGGGCTGGACGGGATTCCCTGGTCCGGAATCGGGCGCGAGATTGGCTGCGGGACACAACGGTGGTAGTATGCCGCACGAGGTCTCGTGGAGGTTTTGAGATGGTGAGCTTCCGATCGCTGCTCCTGGTCCTGGTGGTTGCCGGCTGCTCGGCTACCGGTGTGAACCCGACACCTCCGGTCGCTGCCGTGGTGGATCCGGCCGGTCCCCCGGCGCCGGGAATGGCGCAGACTGCGTTCGAGGGGTGCACCCCTGGGATGCCGCCGGCAGGAACGGAGGCGGTGCCGTCATCGGACGTCGAGGTGGTTGCGTGGCCCTGGGGGGTCGAGGTGATCCACGTCTTCTACCGGCAATGCTGCGAAGACCAGGTGGACGTGGAGGCGGAGATCCGGGGGCAGGACGTGGTCGTGCGTGAGATCTGGACTCACGAGGAATGCGACTGCGTCTGCGAGGGTCCGTTCCGGGTCGTGACGCAGGTTGGTCTGGAGACAGGGGACTACCTGTTCGAGCTCGATGTGCTCAACGGGAAGGACCTGGAAAACGTCCTCTTCACGTCTGTCGAGATCGCTCCGCAGGAAGACGGCTCGCTATAGTCCGAATTGCTGTCTGACCACGTGGATCATGAGCAGAATCAGCACTCCCACCATGAGGGGGCGGATAACGCGCTCTCCCCGGCGGACGGCAAGGCCTGCACCGAGGATGTTGCCGAGAACTCCGGCAGCGGCCGTGACCGCGGCAAGGGGGAAGATGACCTTGCCGGCAAGCAGGAAGACGAGCAATGAGCCGGTGTTGCTGGCGAGATTGGCGAGGCGCGCGTTTCCCGACGCGGTCGTGAGATCGAGACGGGCCAGGAGGTGGAAACCGACAGCGAGAAAGGTACCCGTCCCCGGCCCGAAGAACCCGTCGTACGTCCCGATGACGAATCCCAGCATTCCGGCAGTCAGGAGCCCGCGAGCTCTGTCGGCGGGGGGCAGCGACACAGCGCTCGCGCTGTACTCGGAGCTCTGTGGTGGTTTCGACAGCCACTTCACCAACCGGTCCTTTCCGAGGAAGAGGACGAGCACGACGGGGACGAGCACGAGCACGATGGTGCGGATGGTTCCTTCCGACACGGCCAGTGCGATGCGGGTCCCGAGAGCCGAGCCCACCAGCGCCCCGGCCGTGGCAGCCAGGCCGAGGCGAAAGCTCACCTTGCCGGCCCGATAGAAGCGGGCCACCGCGGTGAGCGTTCCCATGCAGCTCGAGAACTTGTTGGTCGCCAGGGCCGCATGTGGGGGGAGCCCTGCCGCGAGGTAGGCCGGCAGGGAGATCAGGCCGCCGCCGCCGGCGATGGAATCGACGAACCCTGCCACGAACACCATGGTGGCGACGAAGGCGAGCTGAGCGGGTGTGAGAGATACGAGTCCGAGCATTCCGCCCCCTGCACAATGCAACGGAGGCATATTGTCACGGCTGCCCCGATAGCGGAAGGAGATTCCCCGCGACCTCGGCCTCGCGCCCGAGCGCTACGACCGAGTTTCTTGTTCCCCCCTTGGCCGCGTAGAGGGCGCGGTCGGACGACTCGACGAGCGCCAATGCCGATCCCCCGGGGAGGGGCAGGGATGTGGCCGCACCGATGCTGACAGTGACGCACTCGGCTGCAAGGGAGGCAGCGTGAGGAAGGCGGAGCTCTTGCACCTCCAGGCGCATGGACTCGCCGACCACGAGGGCGCCGGGGAGCGGCGTCGAAGGGAGGAGGCAGGCGAATTCCTCCCCGCCGTATCGGGCCAGCACGTCCCCCGGGCGGCGAACGCACGACTTCAATGCACCGGCCACCCGGCGCAGGCAGTCGTCACCGGCGAGATGGCCGTAGCGATCGTTGAATGCCTTGAAGTGGTCGATATCGACGAGCAGCAGGGACAACGGGGACTTCTCCCGCATGGCCCGGCGCCAGGCCTTGTCCAGCGCCCCATCGAACGACCGGCGGTTGTCGATGCCTGTCAGGCCGTCGAGCAGCGTGAGGCTGAGGAGGAGATCGCGGCTCCGCTTCAGCTCGACGTGAGTGCGAACCCGGGCCCGGACAATCGGCATGCTGAGCGGCTTGGTGATGTAGTCCACCGCCCCCAGATCCAGGCCCCGGGTTTCATCTTCGACTGCGTCCCGCGCGGTGATGAAGATCACCGGGATGTCCCGGGTCCAGGCATCCTGCTTCAGGCGGCGGCAGACCTCGAATCCGTCCATGCCCGGCATCTGGATGTCGAGCAGCACGAGGTCCGGCCGCTTGAGCGCAGAGGCGAGGGAGAGAGCCTCGTCACCCGACGTGGCGACGATGACGTCGTAGTCGCTCATGAGGCCGCTCCCGAGAAGCATGACGTTGGCCGGTGCGTCGTCGACCACGAGGATGGTTGCACGTTCAGCGGCGCGGTTCATGCGGCACCCCCGTCGGCCAGGCTGCGAAGTTGCGGGAGCACCCGGGCGAAGGCATCCCTTGCGGTTGGGAAGTCCATCCTGTTGAGGGCATCCTCGACCGGTCCCAATGCTTCCCCTGCGGGAGGCCAGGAATGCACGACGGCGGAGAGTGCAGATGCGGACCCGAAGCTGTTGCGGCCGAGCTCCTCGGCGAAACGGTCGACAAGTGCCCGCAATCCCGGCGGCACAGGAATGCCGGCAGCGTGGGCAGGAGGCGGGACCGGTTGTTGGCCGTCGGCCCCCCCCGTGAAGGCCCGTGTGCCCCCCGCCTGGCTTGCGTAGCCTCCCGATTCCAGGAGGGTCCGCAGGCTCGCCAGCGCGGGGTACAACTCCCTCGACAGGTGCGCCAGCAGCGACGGCAGAGCGGCTTCCCGGCGCTGTCGAAGCGCCTCCTCCACCTCCGCCGCTGCCTTGGAAAGGAGCTCCATGCCGAGAGTCGCCGCCAGCCCCTTGAGGGTGTGGGCGGTTCTCGTTGCTCCCTCCCAGTCCTGAGCAGCGATCTCGGTCTGTATCCGACCCGCGGAGCTGCCCTGATCACGGTCGAACTGGGCCAGGAGCTTCAGGTAGAGCTTCGCATCCCCCCCTACCCTGGCCAGCCCCCGCTGAACGTCGAGTCCGGGTAACTGCTCGGGGAGACGTGGCGGCTCGGGGGCATCCGCCAGGCGTTGAGGCGACAACGACTGCGGGGGCGCAGACGCCTTGGCGGCCATGGACGGGCGGTGCTTCGGGGGGGACACGGCGCTGCCGGATGAGGAGCGGTCCGGGAGGTAGCGTGCCAGCGTTCGATACAGCTCCGCTACGTCGATCGGCTTCTTGACATAGTCATCCATGCCCGCGGCGAGGCACTTCTCGCGATCGCCCTTGATGGAGTGGGCGGTCATGGCAATGACCGGGACTCTCTGGCGAGCCGGCGGAATGACGATGGGCTGCGCATCACCGGCAGGTGCCCACTGACCTGCACGAAGCGCACGGGTAGCGGAGAGGCCGTCCAGCAGCGGCATCTGGACATCCATGAGGACGGCATCGTATTCGGATTCGACGAGACGGTTGAGGGCCTCCACGCCGTTGCATGCGACCTCGACCGTGACGCCGACCCTCTGGAGCAGCTCGGTCGCTACCTGCTGGTTGATCGAGTTGTCCTCCACGAGGAGCACCTTGGAACCGGCAAGACGCTTGGCCGAGGTGGAGTTTTTGATCAGCTCGGCCGAGGCCTCCTTCTCCCGCCGCGGAGCACCGGAGAGGGCATCCACCAGCGTGTTGAACAGGGAGGACTGCTTGATGGGTTTCACGAGGAAGGCCGCGACCCCGGCTTCCATGGCCCGCCGCCAGACATCCTCGGTCCCGTGTGCGGTGACGAGGAGCACCGGGACGGCCCTCAGCCGCGCATCCCTCCTCATCCGCACAGTCGCCTCGATTCCATCCATTCCGGGCAGCCGCCAGTCCATGAGGACGAGATCGACCGGTGTCTCGAGGCCGTCTGCCAGCTTGTCCAGCGCCTCTTCCGCGGTCTCCGCAGTTCCGCACTGGATGCCGAAGCCGAGCAGGTACTCCACCAGCATCTGCCTCGACACGTCGTGATCCTCCACGATCAGCGCCCGCTTACCGGACAGCGCCGCGGAGTAGTCGGGCATGGCGCTGTCGTCCGTCTCCGACACCTGGCCGAAAACTGCGGAAAACGAGAACGTGCTCCCCGTGCCGGGAGCGCTCTCGAGGCCGATGGCGCCTCCCATCAGCTCGACCAGCGACTTGCTGATCGCAAGACCCAGGCCGGTGCCCCCGTACTTCCGGGTGGTGGAACCGTCCGCCTGCGTGAAGGCCTTGAATAGCTGGCCTGCGGCCGCCGGCTCGATTCCGATGCCGGTATCCTTGACGCTGAATCCAAGGCGCACGTGGTCGGGGGTGACTTCCTGGGCGGAAATGCGGACGACGATCTCTCCCTTCTCGGTGAACTTCACCGCGTTGCTGACCAGATTGATGAGGACCTGTCCGAGTCGCATGGGGTCGCCCACCACCGTGCTCGGGACCTCCGGCGCGACGAAAGTGACGAACTCGATGGGCTTCCCGGAAACGCTGGCGGAGAACATGTCCGAGATGCTCTCGACGACGTCTCTCGGGTGGAACGGTTCGCTCTCGAGCTCGAGGCGGCCGGCTTCGATCTTCGAAAAGTCCAGCACATCGTTGACCAGGGCGAGGAGGACTCGTCCCGAGCCCTCGATCTTGCGCAGGTAGCCCCGTTGCCGGCCGTTCAGGTCCGTTCCCAGCGCGAGGTGGCTGAGTCCGAGAATGGCATTGAGCGGCGTGCGGATCTCGTGGCTCATGTTGGCAAGGAACGCACTCTTGGCCCGGGTGGCTGCCTCGGCCGCTTCGCCTTTGCGGCGAACTTCCGTCTCGCTCCTCCTCAGCTCCTCGATGGTCGCATCCAGCTCGGCCTTGGACTGCTCGAGCATTCGGGCCATGTCCTCGATCCCCATGCGCAGCAGAGCCAGGTCGTCCATGACATCGAGGGCCCGGGCAGTCTCGAACTGGCCCAGGCCGATTCGGCTGAGCGTGTCCGTCAACACGTCCGCGTCGGCCATGAGCCGTGCCCGCCACCTGCGGTGTGTACCCGTGGCAGTGCGGTACTGCTGCATCAGGCGGTCGAACTCCGCCGCCACGAGCCGGGTGAATTCGTCCTCTGCCGAGAGTTCGGAGTCGGGCAGCGGTACTGCGTATCCGAGCTCGCGTGCTCGAACGAGCATGTCGAGAAGCTTCTGCATGGGGAACCTCGGGGGTTTCAGCGGGCGCCGTACTTTTCCTGGGCGGCCACGACGTACTCGTGCACTCGGGACCGATGCCCCATGACGAACAGGCAACGGTCGTGCCCGCAGGCCCGGCAGGTGATCTCACGCGCCTCGAGCTCCACTCCGAACGACACCTGGCACCAGCCGGAGGAGTAGCCTGCATTCATGTGACAGACCGGGCGCTCGGAACGAACGCCCCTTTCGATGTAGGAATCGGCCTCGAACGAATACGGGTGCTCATACTCGAGGAAGTAGTTCTCATCCGGCGTGGGAGCCGACTCGGGGAAGATGTCCACGAACGCCCACCCCACCATGGCGAAATGAACGGGCCCCGCAGACAGGGCGGACGGGCCACGCTCCAGCCCCAGCTTGCGGATGAAGAACTCGGCATCGTTGATGCCCGCGGCACGGCCGAGGGCATAGGTCAGCTTGTCCGCAGCGATTCGACCGTACTCCTTCTCCAGGAGTTGGCGGAGCTGGACGCTGAACGTCGCTGCGCGGGTGAGGATGTAGCGTTCCCCCCCGATGCTGAGCTGGCCCTTGTGAGGTTCCCGCTGCAGCTCGGAGAAGAAACCCTCCAGGTTGTTCTCCGCCTGGACGAACAGGGGTTGGAATGGTTCAGGACAGCGCACGAATCGGGGTCTGTTAGACATGGTCGGGGTCCTCCTGACGACTTGTCACAAATGCGGATGCCGTCCTCCGCGAGTTGAATGTAGCGAAATCCGTTAGCAAAGCAAGATCTGTTTTGAGTGCCAGAAGTCTGCGAACCGAGCGCCGAGGACCGAATAGTGCATGTGCGAATGTCTTGGGGGCATTCTGATTGGCATCGCCCCGGCTCCCCTGCTGCCTATTGGACATCGGCATTCCAGGTCTGGAAATGGCGTACGGCAGATGGTAGCATGCGGACGTCGGGTCGGTGTCCTGCTTGACTGGCGACAAACGTGGAGGTGTTTTTGTCCATGAGGCTTTCCGCTCTTGTTGTGATCCTCCTGTTCGTTCTGGGTTCCCAGGCTTCCTGCAGCGGGAAGGGGGGCGGCGAGGCAGCTCCTGGCGATGGTGGGGGCGACTTGACCGGCGATGCCCCCGGCGTGTCGTTCGAGGAGCAGATGGCCGCGGACATGGCCGAGCTTTCGCCCTTTGGCGACGTTGACTGGAACTTCGAATACGTGCCGGAAGAGGGGGGCTTCCTGTGGCCGTGCACCAGCGGCGAGGAGTGCCTGTCCGGCTACTGCATTACCACGACGAAGCGGGGCGGCGTCTGCACGACGTATTGCGAGGACGAGTGCCCCCTGAACTGGAAGTGCAAGAGCAAGCAGGTGGGTTCCGACGTGATCTTCCTCTGTGTTTCTCCCGAGGATGACCTGTGCCGGAAATGCTCGACGGATGACGAATGCGGTGCCCCGGAGGATCTCTGCCTGGACATCGGCGTGGAGGAGCAGCGCTACTGCGGAATCGCATGCACGGCTCAGAAAGACTGCCCGACGGGCTACGAGTGCAAGGCGGTGGCGGAAGGCGGGGCCTCGCAGTGCGTGCCGGCAAGCGGATCGTGCATCTGCCTGGGGGAGCTCGACGGGACGAGCCGTCCGTGCACCCAGGACAACGAGGCGGGCAAGTGCTACGGGGAGGAGACGTGCCAGGGCGAGCTGGGTTGGACCGGCTGCACGGCAGCCACCCCCGAGGAGGAGCTGTGCGACGGTGTCGACAATGATTGCGACGGCCTGGCGGATGAGCTCCTGGAGCCTGCACCGTGCGAGCGGACTAACGAGTTCGGGACGTGCACCGGGACGGAGCAATGCCAGGGAGCCGGTGGATGGTCCTGCTCCGCGGCGGAAGCCCAGGAGGAAGTGTGCGACGGTGACGACGACGACTGTGACGGTGAGGTCGACGAGGATTTTCCCGAGAACGGATTGCCGTGTGACTCACCCGAGGATGACGACAAGTGCCCCAACGGCTTCTGGACCTGCCCGAGCGACGTGGGCATGCCGGTCTGCCAGGGGGACCTTCCGGTCGAGGAGAGCTGCAACGGCCTCGACGACGACTGCGACGGGAAGGTAGACGAGTACTTCCCAGAGATGGGACAGCCCTGCGATTCGGAGGGGGATGAGGACCTCTGTGCAAAGGGGAGCTGGTCGTGCCCGGCCGGGGCTGTGGAACCGGTCTGCGAGGGCGACGAGCCCAAGACGGAGACGTGCAACGGAGTGGACGACGACTGCGACGGGGAGGTGGACGAGTACTTCCCCGAGATGGGACAGCCGTGCGATTCTCCCGACGACGCGGACAAGTGCGCCAACGGAACGTGGACGTGCCCGGCCGGACTCGGAACGCTGGTTTGCGACGGGGATCAGGCCAAGCCCGAGGTCTGCAACGGGCTCGACGATGACTGCGACGGAATCACGGATCCTCCGGGGGCTGGCGGCTGCAAGAACTTCTATATCGATGCCGATTTCGACGGGTTCGGGTATGCCCCCCTGGTATCGTGCATGTGCGGTGAGAAGGGGCAGGCCCCCTACACCTCCGTGGCCGCGGGGGACTGCAACGACTCAAACGCAGCGGTCAATCCCCTGGCTGCCGAGGTGTGCAACCAGGTCGACGACGACTGCGACGGCGACGTGGACAACTACGGGGCCGCCGGGTGCCAGAACCGCTACAGGGACCATGACGGCGACGGCTTCGGAGTGACGTCCGACTTCAAGTGCGTCTGCGGAAGCAAGGGGGAATACAAGGCCGTTGCGGCCAACGACTGCAACGACGATGACCCGAAGATCTTCCCGGGGGCGGACGAGTTCTGCAACGGCAAGGACGACAACTGCAACTTCACCGCGGACGAGGAGGGCAGCCTCGGCTGCAACAAGTACTACTACGACGGCGACAGCGACGGCTACGGAGTAAAGGACTTCTTCAAGTGTGCGTGCAAGCCGGCCGGGATCTACAAGGCGGACAAGTTCGGCGACTGCAACGACGAGAACGGGGCAGTGCATCCGGGCCAGCCGGAGAAGTGCTCCAACTTCCTCGATGACGACTGCAATCTCCTCGTGGACGAGCTGCCCTGCGTCAACTGACCCGTCGTTTCGGCGACCGGCTCACAATCCCCGCGGCAGTTGACGCGGGCCTGCGTTAGTGATAGTAGCTGCGTCCGTTTTGAGCGCCGATTGGACGCCGCCGTCGCGGCCCGGGCGCCAAAGGAGGTTTCGATATGGAAGAGAACAGGACCGAAGAAAAGGAAGGAATGACCCCGAACCGCATCAACACGCTCGTTTCCGCCGTGCTGTTTCTGGCCCTGGTGGGCGCGGCAGCATCGCTCTTCATCATGATGGAGAATGGCCGCAAGGAGGCCGATGCACGCATCAACGGGCTGACCCAGAACCTGGAAGGGATGGGCAAGGAGCTGGGAACGGTGCGCGGCGCGCTGGAGAGCGCCCGGGAAGAGCTGAAGGTGTTCGACCAGCTCAAGACGTCGCTCGATTCCATGCTGGGCGAGTTCTCCAACCGGGTTGCCGTGGTGGAGGAGAAGGTGCCGGAGCAGGAGGAGGAGATCGAGGAGTTCTCGACGCAGGTGCGGGAGCTGAACAAGTCGGTCGAGCAGCTTGCCAGCGCCATCGCGGTCATCAAGTCCGAGCGGGTGACCCAGGAGCAGCTCGCTGTGGCCAAGGACCAGCTTACCCAGGGCGTCGAAGGGATGAAGACCGCGGTGAAGAAGCTCGACAAGGCCCACGGTGCAGTCGTGTACCGGGTGCGGAAGCTGGAGAAGTTCCAGAAGGAGACTGGAGCAACGCTGCTCGACCTGTCCGAGAAGCTGACGGGGCTCACCAACGCGACGGATGCGCTGCGGATCGAGTTCAACGGGATCAAGGAGCGCCCGGCAGCCCCCAAGGACGACTTCAAGTTCGTCCCCTCTGAGCCAGCGGGGGGTGGTGAAGGTCAGCCGACGGATGCGGCCGCCCCGGCGGACGGAGCTGCGGCTCCGGCTCCGGAGGCCGCGGCCCCCGCTCCTGAAGCAGCTCCCGCCCCGGCGCAGCCCCTCCAGTAAACATGGTCGTGCCGCCCGCCGATCTTCCGGCGCTCGACGAACGGGCCGACCATGTTTGACAATCGGATGGGAAGATCCTGTCTAGAGCGCAAACGAGAGAGACGCGTTTACCGCGTGGAAGGTCGACAGGTAGGTCCCTGCATTGGCCGGTGCGGATGGCTTTCCGAGGTAGTGCTCCTCGCACACGTCCTTGTCCATGTAAGGGGGCTGGCACAGGCTCCCTGGAACCTGCTGATACACCCGGGCCTCCTCTTCCGTGACGACGGCCGGGGTCTGGAACACCCAGTTGTAGGCGACTGACAGGTCGGCGCCGAGCACCCGCAGCGTCAAGCCCGCGCTGGGGGAGAGCCGATGGAAGCTCAAGGCATCCAGGTACGCGTAGGCGGGTCGGACCGCAGGGCTTTCGTAGAATCCGCCGGCCCGGAGCCAGAGGCGTCCGGGAATGACCTGCACATCCCCTCCGAGGCGGATGGAAACCGTGTCGATGAACTCCCGGGGAATGGCAACCTGGTCGATGTCCACGCGCTGCCCGGCCAGCTCAGTGGTGACGCCGGCATCGAGGAGATAGCGGCTGTTCTGGGACCACATTTCCCACTGGACGTCGAGCTCGATGTCGGCCAGCTCCCTCCCGCCCTCTTCGAGGTACCAGCGGATGCCGCCGCGGAGCTGGGTCGGGAAGGTGATCTCGAACGCCACCCGATTGTCCTCGACCGAGCCTTTGAGGACCTTGACAGGCTCGTCGGAGGCCAGGTTGTCCGCAGTGACATCGAGGGTGGAATCGGTCCGGATGTGGATGGGGAGAAAGCGGCCGGCAAGCGCGATTTCGAGGCCCCGGATCGGCTTGACCCAGGCCCCGAGGATGCCGGTGAAGCCGAAGCGATCCTCCCCGCGGATGGCCACGTGCATGTCGAACGGGCTGGAATCGGGATACACGTGCCGGGGGCTGATGTTGCCGTCGACCACGACGGAGAAGTTGAATCGGGGCACGTCCACGTACTGGAGGCTCAGGCCCACACCGAAGAGATCCTTGTACTTCCAGGCGACCGATGCATTGTAGTAGAGCATGATGACGTCCTGCTCGGTCATCATGTACCGCTGCGGGCCAAAGCGCGGGTACTTGAGATGCCCGGCCGCGTTGGGAGCATACATGCCGACCGCAAAGGTCCAGTCCTCGAGGCCGAAGTCGGAGGTGACGGCGGCCATGGGGGACAGCCAGGTCCAGGGGACCTCGTTGCGGACGTGCTCGAAGTCGACGAGCCTGGGGACACCGTGCGTGGCATCGCTCCAGTCGAGGGTCCTGGCGCGGCGGAATTCGATGTCGGTGTAGAGCATGCGGTTGCTCAGCAGGAACCCCGTGCCTCTCTGGAGGGCAAGCCCGGCCGGATTGTAGTAGATGGCGGAAGGGTCGTCGGCTTTGACGGTCATGGCGCCGCCGCGGCCCGTTGCGCGGGCCCCCTGGTCCGCGATCTCGGGCCCGCCCGCGATTGCGGATACCGGTGCCACGAAGAGGAGCGCTGCCACGATGAGTAATGCCCGCTTGGGTGTGCGCTGCATGGTGGGGCCCCCAGTCCTACTCGTCGCAGTTGACGGACTGCTGCTTATCGAACTTCCCCGGGATCGATTCGGCCTGGACGAATCCCTGGAGGCGGTAGCCCGGCTTCCCATCCGTGGTCAGGCAGGTGGGCAGCAGGCCGAAGAGCCCGACCGAGGCCCCAAACGAGATCCACTTTTCTCCACAGCGGTCCTTGCAGTAGGTGGCAAGGTCGGATTGCGGAAACTCCCCCTGCGGAATGGGGATGATGGGGCAATCGCCCGACTTGAGGCACATGCAGATCCGGTTGGCGTCCTCGATAGCGATGCACCCTTCGAGGTATCCGTCGAGGATGCCGGTGCAATCCTCGTTGAAGCCGAAGCGCACCTTGAGGTTGCGCAGCGGGATGGAATCCGGCGGGTCCAGGTCCGGTGCGCAGAGCAGGGGGTTGTCAATGGCACCGGTATGGAAGTTGAGGAGGGAGTCGTCCGTGGATTTGAAGATGCACTGGTTGCCGTGGTACGGCTTGAAGGTGATCTCCCGGGTCATTCCTTCGAGGAGGCAGTAGTGGTCCACCACGGTCTGCGGCGATTCCTCCTCGGATTTCGGGGGGAGGATCACGGGCAGCGGGGGCGAGCGCCAGCCTGGACCGGTGAGCAGCGTGAACTGGTCGAACGCAGCGGCGCTCCCCTGCTTTTTCTGCACGTCGATCACCTGAAACACGACGTTGAGGACGTTGTTGCGGAGGTCGGTTTCCCATATGGGGTTGAGCAGGCCAGCGAACTCCTCGGGCTCGTCGATTTCCAGCCAGGTGAAGCGGAACACGCTGTCCTTGAACGCGTCCACCGCGCACTTGCAGAAGGTCGTGCATTCGCCCGTGTTTTCAGGGATCTCCACCTCGGGACAGGGAGGCTCCTCCACGGATACGCAGCCGATGCACAGGGTTCCAAGCACCGCCACCAGGACTCGCCAATCATGCTGAACCATCGGTCCCCCCTCCAACTCCTCTGACAGTTACCGCGTCCGGCAGCGCGCGGTCAACGCAATTGTGGGGTGTGGTTCGCTGCCTGGGATGGTCCGCACAGGCCGGTGACGAGGGTGTGGATCGGTCCGGGAGGACGTGCGGCAGACGGAAGCGAGTTGCGAACGAAACCTGCCTGGGGTACATTCCGCTCATGATGTGGTCGGTTCGGACAGCCCTGGTCGTTTCGCTGATTGCGATGGTTTCCTGCGGGGGAGAGGAACCCCTTCCGGAAGGGATCGATCCCCTCGAAGTTTTCTCCTGGGGTCCGTCGTCGCTGCTCAACGGCACGCACGTCGAATTCGAAGGGCAGGGATTCGTGCCAGCGGAGCTCGGGCAGATGAGCCTGCGCATCAAGGGCAAGTCGGGCCCGGGCAGCATCGAGCGCACAGACCCGCTGGTGTACGTCGGTCCCGAATCGGCCCGGTGGGTCGTGCCGCCCGAATTCGTGTCGTCGGTGCTTGCGGGAGGAAACCAGTTTGAAGGGGAGTTCCGGCTCGAACGACGTATTTCGGGGTACTCCCAGGTGGACCGGGTCAGCGCGAAGTGCGTGCTGTCGGTGTTCTCGAACATGCAACCCTTGCTGTCGTCGCTGGAGCCCACCGGGACCTACCTCGGCGAGGAGCTGGTGGCCCGCGGGGGGAACCTCCTGATGGCAGGCGAAGGGCAGACACTCCTGTTCCTGACCGGGGCGTTCCACGTGCAGTCGCCCCCCATGGTCAAGACGATTCCTGCGACCGTGATTCCCCTTGTGGTGGAAGACCGTGAGCATGGTGGGTTCGTCCTGACGCCGGACAAGTTCGGCGTGTATCCGGGCCGGTTCGAGGGAAGCGCACACCTCGAGAACTACGTAGACGGCGAGGTCACGATGAAGGGGGAAGAGCTCTCCGGAATCCAGATCCAGGTCTACAGCCCGGGGATCGAGTCGTTCACTCCCGACGTCGTCCGCCGCGGGCAGCGCGTGCACGTGACCGGCAGCGGGTTCGTGCCGAACGACCCTGTTGGGGAGACGGCAACGCTCATTCTGCTCGAGGGGACGTTCCAGGCCGACTCGGGAAAGCAGATGGCGTACAAGGGGAAGGACGTGATGGTGCTGTTCCCCGAGGAGGGAACGTCGCCGGGCGTCCTGGAAATCGTGCTGCGCGTCTCCCAGGGGGTCGACGGGAACCTCACGGGGCTCGGCCTGATCCCCGGGGTGTTCTCCGGTGATGCCTCGGTCCAGGTTTTCCACGGCGGGGATTCCTTTGTGGGGGACGAATTCCCGTTCACGCTGCGGGTAGCGTCGCAGCTCCAGATGGTGTACGTGAAGTACCTCCCCAGCTTTGACAAGGCCTTCGACGACTTCGGCCTGACCGAGGTCCGACAGCAGGTCAAAGACGGGATCATCGAGCGGTGCAACTCCATCTACTCCGGGTTCAACGTGAAGTTCGTGTCTGAGCGGCCGGAGGATTTCGCCGAGTACTCGGTCATCGAGCTGTCCGGTGAGGACCCGAACGGGGCGAACCTGCTGGGGCTGGACAACACGACCGGCAAGGACATCAACAACCTGCGATTCAACGACGTAGTCGGCGGGAAGAACGCGGAGACCGAGGAGCGTGGGTTCTATGCATACGGCGGGGTTTTTCTCAAGTCGTTCCTGATGTTCAGCCCGCAGCTTTCAAAGGGGCAGACAGCGCTGGCTTCCTCCCGCTTCGACGACATCTTCGGGCCCTTCGTGCCTCAGCTTGGGGGAGAGCCGGTCGCGCACGGCGAGTATCCAGGCGGGGCTCGCGATGCAAAGGTCGAAGAGGCCATCCGGGTGCTCACGAACGTCGTCGGCGGAACGGTGGCGCACGAGATCGGCCACAGCCTCGGGCTGGCCATGGTTCCGGGCCATCCCGAGGAGTATCACAACATCGGGGACAACCCCGCGTGGCTCATGGATGCGGGCAACTACCGCCCGTTCGACGAGCGGGCCGAAATCGACGGAGAGGGACCCGAGGTTTTCGCCCCGCACAATCACGACTATCTGCAGACCATCCTTCCACGCGACTGAGGGCTCATGACCGGATCCTTTGACCGCATGCTCGGCCGTACCGTCTGGATGTCGGCTCTTCCCCTGCTGCTGACGTGCGCCGCCTGCTGCTCGTGCAAGGCGGATCCGCCGACGAAGCCGGCAGCTCCGCGCTCCGTGGATGTCCGGATCGTGCCGGCGGGCGGCGATGCCGTGACGGTGAAGGCCGAGCTGGCCATCACCGAGGAGGAGCGGCGCAGAGGCCTGATGTACCGGGAACGGCTCGAGGACGGCGAGGGGATGCTGTTCATCTTCCAGGAGGATGCGGAGCACCCGTTCTGGATGAAGAACACGAAGATCCCGCTGGACATGCTGTTCCTGGATTCGGGACGCAGAGTGGTCGGCATTCTGCGCAACACCATCCCGATGAAGGAAAAGAGCCTCAGCGTGGGATTGCCGTCACGTTACGTGCTCGAGGTTCCAGCCGGGTTCTGCGACCGCCACGGGATTCACCGGGAAGACCGGGTCGAGTTCGAGCTGTGACTAGAGCTTCTGCCGCGAGTACCGGCCGGAGTAGACCGATTCTCCCTCGCATCGCTGGAAGATGATCTGGCAGACCCGGGCACCGGGACGCAGAGCCAGCGGAATGGGGCTCGCATTGAACATCTCGAGCACCTGCTGGTTGTTCACGCCGGGCTGGACGTAAGCCGCGGTGATGTGGACCATGAGGCCCAGGCGGGCAAACGAGCTGCGCCCCTGCAGCCAGGCGCAGATGTTGCCGGCCAGCTTGATCCGCTCGCGGGTGATGGCATGTGCGCACTCACCCGGCATGATGATGAACGGGTTGTCGTCCGGGAGATTGACCAGGACGGTCTCCTCCTTGTAGTCCAGGTGCTCATGGACCTCGAGGATCTTGTGGGCCTTCTTGAAGAAGCGGAACTCGTTCGCGATGGCCAGATCATAGCTGCCCGGACCGATCTGGTTCGGGTCGAAGGGATCGATCTGGATCTCTCCCTTCTCCACTGCCTCCCTGATTGCGTTGCCGGTCAGGATCATCGCACACCTCCATTGCGGTGCTCATTGTACCGCGTTGCAGTCAGGATGCAATTCGAGCCGCGCCCGGGAGGAACGACAGGACCAGCGCAGGCTGGCCCGCAACGGGCAAGGCATGGGTGGAGCGCTTGACTCCCGCAACCCAGAGAATCCTGCCCGCTCCGTCGACGATCACGGGCACGAGAGGGCGCCGGCGCCGCACAATCCGGGCCTCGCCAAGGACATCGGAGAGGAGCCTGCTTCCGGGAGCCCCCTCGGGCTGGAGCCTGTCGCCGCGGGCAGGAGAGCGAGCGATGAGGGGGAACGCCACTGCGTTGACATCGAAGGCCGCCCGGTCAGCGCTGTGCGGATCCTGGCGGGTCCACGAGGAGACCCCTTCGACAGCGATTGCGCCCTCCGGAAGCTCCACGATTCCCGAGACCGGCAATTGCCGGGAGAACGGGGTGGCGAGGGGCTCCACCTGCCGCTCCAGGCACACGTCGCCATACTCGATGTGCGCCTGCCAACCTCCGGGAAGATCCACCGAGGCCGACCCGCCGGCCGCCCTGTCGAGGAGCTTCTCGACGGAGCGGATATGCGAAGCGGAGTGCCGCAACCCCGAGCGCAGGAGCCAGCGATGGAGCAGCATCCGCCTGAGGGGGCCTTTGCCCAGGGCCGAGGCCACTATCCGGGCTCCTGTGAACCAACGATCCTCTGCGATGGTCGCCCCTTCGCCAAGCGTTCTTCGCCGACTCTGGCCAGGCTCACGCGCCTGGGGATTGCCGGACCGGACCGTCTGGAGAGCATCGCCCGCTGGCCCGGCTTCGAGATGCATCGCCCGGTCCAGGCGCTCGTCCAGGAGTTGGTCCACGATCTCCCCAATCTCGGCCAGGAGGGCAGCCGAGCGGGCCATCCCGGCAGCGGCTCCCGGCAGGACCGAGGCCAGTGCGGGCATCACGTCCGAGCGGACGCGGTTTCTCGTGTAGCGGCCGGATCGGTTGGTGGGGTCCTCAACGAAAGGGAGTCTGCGCTCAGCAACGTAGGACTCGAGGTCGGACCTGTGAAACCGGAGAAGGGGGCGGACCAGGCCGTCGCCGCGTCGCTCGAGCACCCCCTTGAGTCCATCCAGGCCGGCCCCGGAGGCCAGCCGCAGAAGCAGGGTCTCGGCCTGGTCGTCGGCATGGTGGGCCGTTGCAATCGATGTTGCGCCGATGGTCTCCGCAGTACGGCCAAGGGCCTGGTAGCGCTCCCGGCGCGCGGCCTCCTGCAGGGATGCGCCCGACGCCCGAGCGCGGTCCGCAAGTCCGGGAGCCAGAGAAAGAACGTGATGAGGCACGGACAACAGTGCGCACAGCACCGCGGTGGTCTCGAATTCCCGGTGGAACGGGCGCAATCCGTGATCGACGGTTGCGGCCTCGACATGCAGGGGAAGCGTCCGTGCCAAGTCCGCCAGGAGGTCCAGCAGGGCCGTGGAGTCGAGCCCGCCCGACAGTGCGACGAGGACGACATCCCCCGCACGGAACCAGCCGTGAGTGCGGTTGAGGCGGCGGAACGCGGCCGGGAGGTTGCTCGCAGACCGTCTGGGGGAGGCAGGAGTCATCGGGAGGGTTTGGCCAGGATGGTCTCGCCGTCTTCGACCCGAGGTGTGCCGAAGTCCGAGGGACCGACCCAGGGGTGGAGGATGACGTTGCTTCCGATCTGGGCCCCGGCGGGCACGGTGGCATTGCGTCCCACGACGACGAGCCCTTCGCTCAGATGGGTTGGCGTGAGTCGATTGGGGACTGCAGGCGAGCGATGTCCGATGACCGCCCGCTCCCCCACGACACACCACTTGTCGACGATGGTGCGCGTAAGCCGGGCATCCGCACCGATCCGGGCTCGGTGCATGATGATGCAGTCCTCGACGACGGCACCTTCTTCGACCACCACGCCCGGGGACAGGATGCTGTGGTGGACCCGGCCCCGCACCCGGACCCCGGGGGAGACGAGCGAATCGGTCACCTTGCCGCACCCTTCGAGCGATGCCGGCGGCATGGACTGGACCTCCTCGTACAGCAGGTTCGTCCTTGCCTTCCACTCGGACAGATCGATGCCCGTCTCGGGCCGCAGGACGTCCATGTTGGCTTCGAAGTAGGAATCGATGGTCCCGACATCCCGCCAGTAGCCGGAAAAGGGGTACACGAACAGGCGGTGGTTGCCGAGCATGCCCGGAATGACATCCTTGCCGAAGTCGTTGCCGGGTCCCTTGGCCATTTCGAGCAGGACCTCCTCCAGCGTCTCGGTGCGGAACACGTAGATTCCCATCGACGCCAGGTTGCTGCGGGCCTGCGCAGGCTTCTCCTGGAACTCGACGATCCGGTTGTCCTGATCCTGGACGATGATTCCGAACCGGTGGGTCTCCTCGGGCGGCACGGGCATGGCTGCGATGGTCAGGTCGGCCCGGTTGTCGGCGTGGTACTCGACCATCTCGCGGTAGTTCATCCGGTAAATGTGGTCGCCGGACAGAATCAGGACGCGCTCCGGGCGGGACCGGCGGATGAAGTCCAGGTTCTGCAGGATCGCGTGAGCGGTCCCGTGGTACCAGTCAAAGTCGCGGCTGGCCTGAAACGGGGGCAGGTTCTTGAGGATTCCGGTCTTGCCGGCCATGTCCCAGTGGGCGCCGTTGCCGAGGTGATTGAGCAGCGACACCGGGCGATACTGCGTCAGCACGCCCACCTGGAGAAAGCGCGCATACATGCAGTTGGACAGGGCGAAATCGATGATGCGATACAGGCCCGCAAACGGAACGGCCGGCTTTGCCCGGTGGGCACCGAGGATGTTGAGCCGTGTGCCGCGACCGCCGGCCAGGAGCATGACGAGGGTTCTACTCATGGCCGACCTCCCATGCGAGGAACGCAGGTCGCATCTTCGACCACGCCTCCGGCCGGAACCTCGAGACCGGGGAAGACCTGGCAATTGGATCCGACCCTGGCCCCGGCGCCGATGCGGGCCGCCCGCCCGAGCACGGTGACTCCGGTGGCCTGCGATTCCGGAAGCTCCTCGTTCGCCTTGGCCGGAACCGAGCTTCCGACGATGGCATCGGCAGCGACTCGAACGTGCTTGTCGACGATGGCGCGGGTAATGCGTACGCCGGCTGCGACGTGGACGCGGTGCATGAGAACGGAGTCAGTGACTTCGGCCCCTTCTTCCACGACGACTCCAGGCGAAATCACCGTGCTGGATACCTTCCCGTAGATCCGACACCCTGGGGAGAGCCGGCACCGGGAGACGTCGGCGTTCATGCCGACCACCGCGGGCGGCACATTGCCGATGCCGGCCTGCTCCACGTTGGTGCAGACCTCCCAGTCATCGATCCGGAAACCCGAATCCGGGGCCAGGAGGTCCATGGATGTCTTGAAGTAGTCATCGATGGTGCGAGCGTAGGCCCAGTATCCGTCATGCACGAAGGCCCTTGCGGTGCCTCGGGCCACGAAATCGGGAAGCACATCCTGGTAGAGCTGAATGTCCCCCTGAGAGGACTGAACCTCGGCCAGACGCTCCTCCAGGGCAGCACGGTTGAACAGGTAGATGGTGAGCGAACCCAGGTTGCTGAGCGGATCGGACGGTTTCTCGATGTACTGCCGGATCCGCATCTGGGAGTCGACCTCGACGTTGCCGTAGCGGCGGCAATCGGCAAGGGGGAAGCGCTTGAACACCATGGTCAGCTCGGCCCCGGAGGCCTCGTGAGCATCGAGGAGCGGGCGATAGTCCATGTGGTAGACATGGTCCCCGGAAACGATGAGGACGTAGCGTTCCCCCCTCAGGAAGCTCAGGTTCCGAAACACGGCGTCCGCGGTCCCGCGATACCACTCGACCGAGTCGTCCGCCTGGTACGGGGAAAGCACACGGACCTCTCGTCCGCGGCCGACGAGTCCCCAGGCGGCGCCGTCCCCGACGTGGTCCATCAGTGACGAGGGACGGTACTGGGAGATGACCCCGACCCGGTCGATTCCCGACAGTGCCAGGTTAGACATTGCGAAATCGATGATCCGCAGGCTGCCGACGATAGGGAGTGCCGCCTTGGCCCGGCGGTGGGTAAGCGCTCCCATCTCCCGGACCCGGCCCCCTGCCAGTACGAACGCCGCTACCCCCTTCATGAAACCTCCTGATTCCCGCCTGCTTATAGCAGATGTCGTCCGCGCATCCAAGGGTGGATGCGCGCGCTGCGAGGAAAACGCCGGGGACCGGCAGGCATCGGGTTGGGCCGCGGCTGGTTCTTGCATGCGCACGTGCGGGTGGAGTATACTCTCGGCTGGACTTGGTCGCTGGTGTCCCGGTTCGGCACAAGAGGGTGAACCATGCATCTGTCCCGTCGCATGCTTTCAACGGCCCTGTTCGGCCTCCTGGCCACGGTGGGGTGGCCCTCGGCGGTCGCATTCGGCCAGGATTGCTGCTCGGCCCACCCTACGCCGTCGTGCAGCGACTTCTTCGTCAGTTCGTGCGTTTGCGCCCAGGATTTCTGGTGCTGTGCGATGGAGTGGGATTCCCTCTGTGTGCAGGAGGTGGAGAGCTTTGGCTGCGGCTCGTGCGGTGGGGGGAACAACGGCGGTCCCGGCGACTGCTGCTCCGCTCATGCTTACGTGGGATGCTCGAACTCCTCCATCGAGTGGTGTGTCTGCGGGTCGGACTCCTACTGCTGCGAGGTGGAGTGGGATACCATCTGTGCGGATGAGGTGGAGGGGCTTGGCTGCGGCTCGTGCACCGGCGGCTGCTTTCCGAACTGCTCAGGGAAGCAGTGTGGCTCCGACGGCTGCGGCGGCTCCTGCGGGAACTGCCCTGCCGGCTCCAACTGTGTCAACGGTAATTGCCAGCCTTCCTGCTCGCCGAACTGCTCTGGCAAGCAGTGCGGCTCTGATGGTTGTGGCGGGCAATGCGGATCTTGTCCCGGCGGCCAGTTCTGCACCGTGCAGGGGGTCTGCCAGTCGAACTGCATGCCGAGTTGCTCCGGCAAGCAATGCGGGCCTGACGGTTGCGGGGGGCAGTGCGGGTCGTGCGGATTCGGGATGTTCTGCAGCAACGGGTTGTGCGTGAATTCGTGCCAGCCGAATTGTGCGGGCAAGCAGTGCGGGTCGGACGGCTGCGGAGGCGAGTGCGGCATGTGCGGTGGAGGGCAGTTCTGCACCGGACAGGGCCTGTGCCAGGGGATGTGCCAGCCGAGCTGCTCCGGCAAGCAGTGCGGTCCGGACGGGTGCAACGGCACCTGCGGGTCGTGCGGATTCGAGATGTTCTGCAGCGCGTCCGGCCTGTGCGTGACCGAGTGTGAGAAGAGCTGTGTCGGCAAGGAGTGCGGCGACGACGGCTGCGGCGGTTCCTGCGGGAGTTGCGGGACGGGATACTCCTGCGAGAACGGCCTGTGCAAGACCGGGTGCAAACCCGATTGCCTGAACCGGGAGTGTGGACCGGACAAGTGCGGGGGCTCGTGCGGCTCGTGCGGCCTCGACTACCTGTGCACGGTCGATGGCTTGTGCGTCTCCGAGGACGAGGCCGACGGCTACTCCATACTCGACCCCGAAGCATGGGCAGGCTCCTGGGACGAGGAGGATGTGACTGAAGGGAACGGCGTGGGCTACTCCGGGTATGTGTGCCCGCCCGGACAGAAGCTCTGGTATGGCAAGTGCATTCCGACACAGCCCATGGACGGGGATGGTGCGGCCGCGGCAGGGTGCGGAGCCGCGACGCCCTCGTCCTCCTCGACGGCCACTCCCTGGCTGCTGCTGTCCCTCCTGGCGGCCCTGGGGCTTTCCCGCAGACGGACTCGGAGAGCGTGATCTCTGCGGGCTTGCTCCGCAGGCATTTGGGACAAGAACCTGTTCAGGGATCTGTTCCCGGGGCCTTCCCCGAGTCAGTCTGCGTCCGGAGTGCAGGACGGAATTGGTGTCCCGCTCCCGAGGAGCGGATCCACCTGCACGGCATCCCCGCGGCGGACCCGCCTCCAGAGCAGGCAGAAGCCGGCCACCGACAGGTACTTCCTGGCGGAGAACGGTGTGTCGCCGCTCACCGGAACGGCCTCCGCTCCCCAAGCTCCGCCGCGAAGCTCCACCGGGACCGCCATCGGGTAGTGGCCGGGTTCGGAAGTATCGCCCTCCCATCGCGCTGCGGTTGAGTGCCGGGAAACACCGGACAGACGCTCGAGCAGAGGTGCAAGGAAGACGGTGCAGGACATGACGGTCTTGTAGAAGAGGTCCGGGAACGCCAGGACCGGCACGCTGCCTGAGAAGAGCCCGAAGCCGATGTGCTTGCAGGGGTTGACATCCACCTTCCAGAACCCCGGTTCCAGGCCGTGGATTCCGCCGAGCAGGAGGGTCTTGATGGCATCGTACCGGCCCGGGGCCGCATCCGAAACCACGACCGAGAGGTCGCCTCCAAGCGCCTTTGCCAATGTCGCGGCATCCGTTGCCGTGTGCTCGGTGACACGGGTGGCCCCCCAGGCCCGGGCAAAGCCGCAGACCCACCCGGACGTCGCCACACCGGCCGGCTGATCCCCGAAACGGATCACCCGGACCTCCGGGAGAGTGAGAACCTCGACCTGCGAAATCCCGAGGACCCGGAGCGAGGCAAGGTGGGTCTCAAGAAGCAGGGTTCCGGCCCTCACCAGAATCTCCCCCTGCGAGTACTCCTGCCCGGCGTAGATGATGTTCGACTGGAGGGAAGAGGCCGGGGGTCTGGACATGTCGCGGGCGGGGACATACTCCTCGTGCGGGACGACCCGCACGCTCCACCCGGGGACGGCTTCCCCGGTCCGGACCACCTGGTCGAGAACGTTGTCCTCGGTGCCTCGATCGGGGGGACCCAGCGCATGCCCGTCCATTCGGGACAGTGGAAAGGGGGGAAACGGATGCGGCACGAGCACGTTTTCCGCAAGGACCCGGCCCAGCGCCCGCTCGACCGGAAGCGTCCTGGCCGGCCGTTGAGCCGGCAGACGGGCGGTCACGAGGTCCATGGCGGCAGCAAGCTGGGGTTTGTACCAACTCACCGGTTCCTCCTGATTTGCTCCAAACAAGTCTCTCCCAGGGGGAGAGGCATGTCAAGGATCGCATGAGGGGTCGGCGGTGGGAGATCCGGGAAGCTGTCCGGCAAGCAGCGCACCGATGGGACGTGTGGACTCCACCCGGTCGAGGATGATCTTCACGACGGCCGTGATGGGAGCGGCCAGCACCATGCCGGGAAGGCCCCAGAGCATCCCCCAGAAGATCAGGGAAAGGAGGATGGTGATGGGATGGAGGTTCAGGGACGTCCCCATCAGCTTCGGCTCGAGCGCGTTGCCGATGGCGATCTGGAACGTCCCGGGAATCAGCAGAACGAGCACGATCATGAACGGATTGTCGAACTGCACCAGGGCCAGGGGAAGGGGTAGGAAGGTGGCGATGATCGATCCGACGGACGGGATGAAGTTGAGCAGGAAGGCAAGCACGCCGAACACCGGTGCCAGCTCCAGCCCGAACAGGGCCAGGAGGAGCGCAACGATAATCCCGGTGACAGCGGACATCATGACCTTTACCGCGAGGTAGCGGCGGATCTTCCGATCGATTTCCCCATACATCCCCTCCCGCCGCTCGCCCGGGCTGTGTCCGGCCACGAGGTAGATCACGAACACCAGCACCAGGAAGAGGACTGAGGCCGAGGCCACGACCGAGTTGAGCACGTTGGCCAGGATCGACCCGACGGGCAGATCGGCCATCTGCTCCTCCAACTCGGCCGAGTTGACGGGCAAGCCGATCCTGGCGGCCAGCGCCAGCACCGTGTTGCCCATCTGGACCAGCTTCTCCTGGTAGAGGTCCGCCTTGGCTGCCAGGCTGGCCGCAGACGACGAGATCAGCATGATGAGCAGGGTGATGGCCCCTCCCGCCAGGGCGAGGGCCGCCGTGAGAGCAATGGCCCTGGGAACACGAAGTCTCACCTGCACCAGATCCACGACCGGGGTGACCAGGTAGGAGATGAGGATGGCCAGGACCAGGGGAACCAGGACCGGGCGCATGAAGTACAGGGCCGCTCCGACAGCGACGAATGCCAGGATCAGGAGCGAGGGTCCGATGAGCTGTTGTGCCGTAGGTTCGTTTCGTTTCGCCATTCGCTGTCTACCTCATCCCAGCATAGAAGATGAGCCCCCCACCCTCCTCCGCAGCACATGAACTGGTGGCGGTCCAGGCTCCCAGCGACGTGTTGACGTCGTATCCGGCATCGAAGTCGCCGACCTGTGAGGAGTAACTGTAGAGGTAGTGGCGCATGCACCCGCAGTTCAGGTGATAGTAGCTGGAGGAATGGTGGTCCACCCCCTGGCTGGTGCTGCCGTTGCAGGTCCCCCCGTCGGTCATGGATACGTTATAGTCCCCACCACCCGACGTGTTGACGGTCGAGTAGCCGATGAAACCAGATGCCGAGCTTCCATCGGATGCCGTCAGCGTCACCGCATAGTGCTGGTGCGTCGAGGTATTGAGGAACTGGTCGAACAGCGCGTGATTGACCTTGAGCCAGACCCCGCTGCTGCGCCGGAAGATGCCCTGGGTGGAGATGGCGCTGATGGCCATCTTCTTTTTCTGGTTCAGGTTGTGATGGCCATTGAAGCCGAGAGGGTTGCCCGCAGCTTCGCTGTCTGCGGCCATCTGGTATTCCCCGTCCAGCCCCAGGCCCGCATAGAAGATGGTCCACCCGCCCCCATCCGTGGTCATGTCGCACCAGGCGGAGAACGGAGACAGGCCGGCCCCGCCGTCAGGGTCGATGGTGTACTGGCCGCTGGCCACGTTCGGATAGCTCTCGCGGATTGCCTTGCAGCTTGCCAGGATGCACGCTGCCCCGTCGTCCGCGACTCCATTGCAGTCGTCGTCGACCGAGTTGAAGCAGACTTCGGAAAGGCCGTGCGCTATGCCGGCATCCAGGGGGGCGCAGTCGAGGAGATCCGGGTCGCCGTCCCCGTCATCGTCGTCGTCACAGTCGTCGCCCGTTCCGTCCGCGTCGGTGTCGGTCTGCCCTGCATTCGACAGATCCGGGCAGTTGTCGACGCCATTGTTGGTTCCGTCGCCGTCCCGGTCCGGGTCGCACGGGTCGCCGAGCTGGTCGAGGTCAAGGTCCTCCTGGAGGGGATTCACGTCCTTGGGGCAGTTGTCCACGTCGTCGAGCAGGCCGTCGCCGTCATCGTCAGTGTCGAGACAATCGGCCTTACCGTCCTGGTCGGTGTCGGGGAAGCTCTCGTCGGTCTTCCCGTCGCAATCATTGTCGATTCCGTCGCATTCTTCGGGCTTGGCACCGGCAAGCGGCTCGCAGAGGTTGGGCTTGCCGTCGAGGCAGTTGGAGACGGTGTGCTCGCACAGCCCCTGACCGCACGTGGTGGTGCCCTGGTCTTCGTCTCCCAGGCCGTCACAGTCGTTATCGAGGCCGTCACAGACCTCGGCGGAGGCACCGAGCAGGGGGTTGCAGAGGTGCGGGATTCCCCCCTGGCAGTTGTCCACGGTCTTGAGGCAGACACCCAGTCCGCAGGTTGTCGTGCCGAGATCCTCGTCGACGGCCCCATCGCAGTCGTTGTCCACTCCGTCGCAGGTTTCCTTGCCTGCGCCATCGAAGGGGTTGCACTGGAATTCGACACCCCCCACGCACGATGCCACGGTGTGGAAGCACTTCCCCTTGCCGCACGCGAGCATGGGCATGTCCTCGTCGGTCTTGCCATCGCAGTCGTTGTCGAGCCCGTCGCAGGTTTCGGGTGAGGCCCCTTCGAGTGGGTTGCACGCCACGATCTGGCCTCCGACGCAGCTCTTCACGGCATGGAAGCAGATTCCGAGTCCGCAGACAGCGGTTCCCTGGTCCTCGTCCACGAGGCCGTCGCAGTCGTTGTCGAGGCCGTCGCACGATTCCTCGGCCGCCCCCTCGTACGGGTCGCAGACCTGGGTCTTCCCACCGGCGCAGGACGGGACCTTGTGAAGGCAGGTCCCCTTTCCACAGACCAGGTCTCCCAGCCCCTCGTCAGCCTTTCCGTCGCAGTCGTCGTCCTTCCCGTTGCAGCTCTCCGCAGCCAGGTGATTCACCGCCGGGTTGAGCGGCTGGCAATCCGCAGTATCCGGATCCTGGTCGTTGTCGTCGTCCGGGTCGAGGCAGTCCTTGATACCGTCCAGGTCAGCATCCGCGAACCCCTCGTCCTGGATGCCGTTGCAGTTGTTGTCTGCGCCGTCGCAGGTCTCCGCTGCGCCGGGGAATATCTTCGGATCGAGCGGGGCGCAGTCGAGGCCATCTTTCGTCCCGTCCCCGTCCTTGTCCCCTTCGCAGGCGTCGCCCAGGCCGTCCTGGTCGGTATCGTCCTGCGAGGGATTTGACACGAGCGGGCAGTTATCCTTGTCACCCGAGAGTCCATCGCCGTCAGGGTCGGCATCGCACGGATCCCCGAGCCCATCGGAATCGAGATCCGACTGGGTGGGGTTCTTAAGGCCCGGGCAGTTGTCCGAGGCGTCCGGGATGCCATCGCCGTCCGCTTCGGCATCGCAGGCATCGCCCAGCCCGTCCTTGTCCATGTCCGCCTGGGTGGGGTTGGTGACTGCCGGGCAGTTGTCCGATGCGTTTTCCAGCCCGTCGCCGTCCAGGTCCGCGTCGGTGCAGTCGGCTGTTGAGTCGCCGTCGAGGTCGGGGAATCCCTCGTCCTTGGTGCCGTTGCAGTCATTGTCGATTCCGTCGCACAGCTCGTCCGCCCCCGGGTGGCCCGCTGCATCGAACGGGAGGCAGTCCGCGGTATCGACGGCACCGTCGTTGTCGTCGTCAGGATCGACGCAGTCCTTCCAGCCATCGACATCGAAGTCTGGCCAGCCCTCATCGACGATGTAGTTGCAGTCGTCGTCCTTGCCGTTGCAGACCTCCTGCGCATCGGGATGTACCGCTGCGTCTTTCGGTGCACAGTCGATTTCGTCCGGCGACTGGTCGTTGTCGTCGTCGGGGTCGCAGATGTCTCCCACCGTGTCGAAGTCCGAATCGGCTTGCTGGGGGTTGAACATCCCCGGGCAGTTGTCGAGGCCGTCAGCAAGTCCGTCACCGTCCTTGTCGTTTTCCAGGCAGTCAGCGGTCCCGTCTTCATCGGTGTCGGCAAACCCTTCATCGACGAGGCCGTCGCAGTCGTTGTCCTCTCCGTCGCATTTCTCCAGCTTGGCCTCGGGACCGCTGCAGACCGGGGTCCCCTCTTCGCACTCCACCGTCCCGGGGCAAGAGCCGAACGAGTTCGTGGTGTAGCAGGGCTGGCCGTCGGTCTCCTCGTCCACGGTGCCGTCGCAGTCGTTGTCTTTGCCGTCGCAGCTCTCCTGCACCGGGACTGGAGCGGAGCACGGCGTGAGCCCTGCGGCCATGCACAGCCGCTCACCGGTGCACTTGCCATTCTCGGTAGCGGAGTAGCAGTCGGTCCAAGCGCCGTCATCGATGAAGCGCTGCGTGCACCCGCATTCGCCCTCCAGCAGGACGCACTGGAGTACGGTTGCACCCGAAATGTCCTGCCGCTCCGCACACGCATAGCCCTGCGGGCAGTCCCCGTCCGCGGTGCACCCCTCGCCGCAGAAGAAGCCGGCCGCCTCGTAGGAGATGCACTTGCCACCCGTGCTTCCGCCCAGGGGGCTGCACTCGCTGTTCAGCCTGCATGGACGGCACAGTTCCAGGAACCGGGGGGCGCAGAGCCAGACCGGGTCGGGACCGACCTCCGTGGCCTGAGCGCATGTCCAGTCGAACGGACACTCCTCTACACAGGTGGCGGTACAGAGCGGCCCGTCCGGCGTTTCGATGCAGTAGCCGGCATCACAGTCGTTCCCCGAATCACAGGGCCAGCCGGGCTGCCCCGGAAGCGGCCCTGCATCCTGTTCGAGTGCGAAGTCCGGGAGCACCTCGTAAGGGTTCTCGGCACCATCGAGCTGCTCAAAGCCGCTGTCCCGCGTTTCCGTCCCGGGAGCATCGGAAGGCACATCGTCAAGAGAGGCAGCGTAGTCGGAAGCGGCAACATCGGACGTGTCCGCGACGACGGTTTCTCCTCCGGAGCAGGAGGCAAGGGTCACAATCACGGCTGCGGCAATCAACGCTAGCATTCGCCAGGGCTTCATCGGATCCTCCGGTCACGCGGCGGCGTACGGGGATGCTTGTCCACGGCCCAGGATACGCGTACAGGATGCTCTACGCAACAGTAGACAGAAGAAGCTCGGGACAGTAGGATGCGGCCCGATGGGGGATGGATGGACATCCGGATACGAGGCCTCGTGGCAGCAGTCAACCAGTTCCGGCGACGACTCCAGGCAATGTCGTCGGAAGCGGAGCGTACTCGACTGGCTTGCGAGATCCGGTCGGCGGCCGAGTGGGTCGAGCGGACGTGCCGGGAATCAGGCGTCACTCCGGCAGACCTGCCGGGGCCGTCGCGCACGGCCTATGTTGCGCTGCGGGAGCTGGAGAAGAGCGCCATGACTCCTGGCAGTGCCCTGCCCGGCTCGACGGCTGCGGCGTCGCCCCCCGTTCGAGTGAAGAACCTGGTCGCCGGGGCGAACTGGCTGGCGGATCACCTGTGGAATCAGCTTTCCAGGATTTCGGCCGAAGAGAGGGCACGCCGGGAGGTGGCGGAAAGAATCCGGATGATGACGGCGGAGACCCGGGCCCTGTGCAGCCGCAACGGTGCCCATCCGGCGGACCTGGTGGAGCCGTCGCGCTCCGCATACGCATGGATGGCGTTCCTGGACGGCGGCGGGTTCGGGGAGCACGTCGAGGCCTTGGTCAGGGCACGCAGCGTGCTTCCTCCGGATTGCCGGGTGGGTGGATTGCCGCTGGTGCTGCACCTTCGGGCGACCTCGGTGCTCTGGAAGCTGCGCCGGTATTCCAACTGCCTCCTGGTGACGTGCTCCGAGGGGTTTCTTGCCGCAGACGAGGAGTTCTGGAGGAGTTTTCTCGGGGCCTTCTCGCTCAATGCCTCGGACGTGGCAGGGAGCCTGGCGCGGGATCTGGCCGCGTGTGAGGAGTTCGGGGCGGTCATGCTCGACATGGAGGCATACGTCGAGCCTCCGGACGGCGGGGGCAGGACCGCGGGAGTCGTGCGGGACCTGGCTGCGTCGTTCGAGCGGGTCAACCGGGAGCACTACGGGGGGACCGTGGAAAGACCGGTGCTGACTTGGAGCCGGTCGGCCACGGTTCGCACGCTCGGGCTGTACATGTCTGCCCGGGACCGTGTCGTGATTTCGCAGTCCCTGGACGATGCCTCGGTTCCGGAGTTCGTGCTGGACTACGTGATGTACCATGAGCTCCTGCACAAGAAGCTCGGGATCGTTCGGAGCGGGGGGCGAAACCACGCGCACACTCCGGAGTTCCGTGCGCTGGAGCGGGCCTTTCCGCTGTATGCAGAGGCCCAGACCCACATCGAGGCGCTGGTGCGGCGGCTGCGTGCCTGAAGGAGGGATGTTGATGGCCGGACGGATCATCTGGGAGCCTTCCAGGACTCTGCACGAGTTCCGCCTGCTTCCCGGGTTGACCAGCGATGCCTGCGTTGCAGACCGGGTGGACCTGTCGACCTGTCTTGCCGCCCGTCCCGGGGGCGGGAAACGGGTGGGTCTTGGGCTCCCGGTGATCGGGGGAAACGTAATCACGGGCGAGGAGGACCGCCAATGAGCGCTCCCGGCTCTGCTCAGCCCGGCATCGGTCCGGTCGAGACCGTGGCGGTGGTGGATTTCGGCGGCCAGTACACGCATCTCATTGCTCGCAGGGTGCGCAACCTGGGGGTGTTTTCCCGCGTGTTCGAGCCCGGAGGGTTCCATCCGGAAGACCACCCGGAACTCGTCGGCATCATCTTGTCCGGCGGCCCGGGAACGGTGGGCGAGGCGGGCTTCCCGACCCTTGCGTTCCGGCCGCAGGAGTGCCGCATTCCCATCCTTGGCCTGTGTTACGGGCACCAGCTCCTGGCCTACCTGTGCGGGGGGAAGGTGGCCAGCGACGGGAAGCGGGAATACGGTATCGCCCATGTCCGGCGCACGCCTGCAAGAGGGCTCCTCTTCTCCGGCATCCCCGAGGAGACGCCGGTCTGGATGAGCCATGGCGATCACGTGGAGCGCCTCCCCGATGGGTTCCAGGTCACGGCCAGCACCGCCGAGCTGCCTGTTGCGTCGTTCGAGGACGGCCGAGGCATGCTCTTCGGTCTCCAGTTTCACCCGGAGGTCACGCATACCCGAGACGGCCTGCGCATGCTGGGCAACTTCCTGGACGTGTGCAGGGCCGGGAGGACCTGGACCCCGGGGTTGCAGAAGGAGCGCCTGGTCGAGAGGATTCGGACCGAAGCTGCGGGAAGGCCGCTCTTCCTGCTGGCGTCGGGAGGGGTCGATTCCCTGGTGGCCCTGAGGCTGTGCATCGAAGCGGTCGGCCCGGAACGCGTGCATTCCCTGCACGTCGACACGGGGTTCATGCGCAAGGGGGAATCGGCGGCGGTGGCAGGCCACCTGGCCGGGCTCGGGTTCTCGAATCTGCGCATCGAGGACGCGTCCTGCCTCTTCCTCGGGCGCCTGGCCGGAGTGCTGGACCCGGAGGAGAAGCGGCGCATCATCGGCCGACTGTTCGTGGAGGTCCTCGACCACTGCCTGGCGAGGTTGGGGCTTGGGGAAGACTGGCTGCTGGTGCAGGGGACCATCTACCCGGACACCATCGAGAGCGGGGGCTCGGCCGGCGCTGCCCTGATCAAGACGCACCACAACCGAGTGGAGGAGATCCGCCGCCTGCTCGACGCGGGTCGAGTCATCGAGCCGCTGGACGAGCTCTACAAGGACGAGGTGCGGGAGCTGGGTCTGGCGCTTGGGTTGCCGCGGCACCTGGTGCTGCGCCATCCATTCCCGGGTCCGGGGCTGGCCATCCGGATCCTGTGCAGTGACGGCACGGCCTCCGACCCTCCCTCCCCCGAGGAGCAGCGGATTGCGGCGGGGCTTGCGTCTCCGTTCGGGGTATCGGCTCGGATCCTCCCGGTGCGCTCGGTCGGTGTGCAGGGGGACTTCCGGACCTACAGACATCCGGCCCTGGTCTGTGCCGAGAGAGAACGTCCCGAACCTCAGGACCTTCTCGGTCTGGCAACGTTGATTCCGAATCGTCTTGGTTCCGTGAACCGGGTCGTGTATGCTGCGCGCAACCTGACGGAGGGGGACCTCCGCCTGGGCCCGGTCACCCTGACTCAAGCTCGGGTTTGCCTTCTCCAGGAGGTGGATTCGTTGGTGCGCGACCGCCTCTCCCGTTTCGACGATATCTGGCAGGTCCCCGTCGTGTCTCTGCCCCTTTTCGATGCTTCCGGCAACCAGCATTTCGTCATCCGCCCCGTCAGGTCCACCGATGCCATGACCGCCGACCCCTACCCTCTTTCGCACGAGACGCTCCGCCTCCTGGACCTGGAAGTCCGGTCGATTCCCGGTGCTGCCGGGGTCTTCCTGGATCTCACGTCCAAACCCCCTGCAACCATCGAGTGGGAGTAGGCGATGATTGCGGTCGTCAACGCCACGTGGGTCGGCCCGGGTGGCGTTGTCGCTTCAGGAACCCTCGCCGGTGCGGCCGGTCGTCTCGAGCTGTACCCCGGCAGCACCCCGGAACTCCCCCCCGCGACAACGGTTCTCGACGGAACGGGGTTCCTGGTTTTTCCCGGGTGCACCGATGCCCACGTCCACTTCCGTGAGCCGGGACAGTCGGCCAAGGAGGGAATCGCGAACGGCAGTCGGGCCGCTCTGGCCGGCGGGGTCACGACGGTGCTGGACATGCCCAATAACCGCCCCCCCTGCTCGACACCGGCCCGGCTCGAGCACAAGCGTGCCCTCTTCCAACGCAAGAGTGCGGTCAACTGGGGGCTGTTCGTCCAGGCGTCGCCCGACACGGCCCAGTGGACCGTCGAGTCGCTTCGAACAGGCTCGCAAGAGCCCAACCTGCGTGAGTTCGACTTGCGTGTGCCCGGACGACGGGGGGGCAGTGGGTTGTCCCGGTTCGAGCGGAATGGCACAGGCCGCACGGGGTTTGTCGGAGCCAAGATCTACCTGGCACGGTCCTCGGTGCTCCCCGCTCTTCGGGATCCGACCGTTCTCCGACGCATCTTCGAGACCTTCTCCCTGGTTGCGGTGCATGCCGAGGACGAACGGGAATTCCGGACCGGCACCGATCTGCCCCATCATGTCGCCCGGCCTGCCGGCTCGATCGCGTCGGCGTTGTCGCTGGTGGAGGGGACGCTGCGGAGCCTGGCCCCCGGACTGCGCCCGCGGGTCGTCATCTGCCATGCCTCCTCCACGGAGGAAATCCGCTGGCTGGTCCGGATGAAGGACGACGGCTTCGACGTGTGGGGGGAAACCTGCCCGCAGTACCTCTGGCTCATGCAGGACGACTACCTCCTGTACGGAGCCGGCCTCAAGGTGAATCCTCCCCTCAGGACGACCGCGGATGCCATGGCTTTGCGCCATGCGCTGCGAGACGGGGTCCTCGACTTCCTGTCGACCGACCATGCGCCTCACCTGCCCTCAGAGAAGGGGGGGAGCGCTCCCCCTTCCGGAATGCCGGGAGTCGAGTGGTACCTGCCCAATGCCTGGAGGCTGGTCGACGACGAGGGGATCGGCATGGAGAGGCTGCTGGACGTGACGTGCGTCGCAGCGGCCCGATGCTATGGCCTTTCCGGGCGTGACGGCCTCCGACCGGGCAATCATGCGGACTTCGTCCTGGTGCGGACCGGGCGGGTTGCGCCGCACCCGAGGCTGCCGATCACGAAGGCCGGCTATTGCCCGTATTCCAGCTCAATCGGAGATTGCGCTTGGGGGCTGGAGGTTGCTGCCACCGTGGTTGGCGGTGTGCTGCGCTTCCACGAGGGCCGTTTCCTCCCGGGACCACCGGGACAGGAGGTTTCGACATGGTGACGGATTCGTTCAAGTTCATTCGTTTCCTGGTTCGGGAAGGGGCTCTGCGCTTCGGCGACTTCACGCTGAAGTCGGGAGATCGCTCTCCGTTCTTCATCGACCTGGGCTCGATTCGGACCGGGCGTGCGCTCTCGGAGCTCGGGGTCTTCCTGGCCGATGCGCTGGACCGGTCTTTTCGTGAGGCCAACGTCCTGTTCGGTCCCGCGTACAAGGGGATATCGCTGGCAACGGCCGCCGCGGTGACGGCAGCGACGCGGACCGGACGCGATCTCGCCCTCACCTTCGACCGGAAGGAGAGCAAGGACCACGGCGAGGGGGGCATGTTCATCGGATACAAGCCGGTTGCCGGGGATCGAATCGTGATCGTCGACGACGTGATGAGCAGCGGAGGTACCAAGGTCGCCTCCATGGATGCCATCGAGCGGGCCTTTGGTGTCCGGCCGATTGGAACGCTCGTCACCGTCGACCGGGCGAGGCGGGATGCCGGCATCGATCGCAAGGCCCTGGGAATCGTGTCGCTTGCAGGGTTGCCCGAGCTGCATGCCTTCTTGAAGGCGGATGGCCATCCGCTGGCGGACCAGGTGATGAGCTTCTACTTGGGAGGTAAGCTGTGAACGAATGGATGTCGTTGACAATTCGGGCGGGCGACAAACGGTTCGGGTTGATGCCGGCCCTGGACATGGACGACCTGGGAAAGGCCGTTGCCGCTGCCTCTGCCGTGGGCAGCCTGGACGGTATCTGCGGCTTCAAGGTCGGGTTTTCCCTGGGGTTGGGTTTCGGCCTCCCGGAGGTCGTTCGGGCACTGCGGAGCGTGACGTCCAAGCCGATCATCTACGACCACCAGAAAGGGGGAACGGACATACCGGAAACCGGTGCCCTGTTCGCAAAAGTAATGGCCCGGGCCGGGGTCGATGCTGCGATTCTCTTTCCGCAGGCGGGGCCGAACACGATGGCGGCATGGGTCTCTGCCCTGGCAGCAGAGAAGGTGGGGTGCATCGTGGGCGGCATCATGACGCATCCGGGGTACCTGCGTTCGGAAGGGGGTTACCTGGATGACGAGGCGGTGGCCGGCATCTACGGGCAGGCGGTCAAGGCCGGGGTGCGGTCATTCGTGCTCCCCCTCACCAGGCCGGAAGTTGCGGCCCGGGTGGTCGAGGAATCCGGCATCGAGCCGGGGTGGACCTGCTTCTCGCCGGGATTTGGTGCGCAGGGCGGAGACCCCGCCCGCTTTCCGTTCGTGAACCGTCATGTGCTCATCGTCGGCCGGGCGCTGCTTTCGGCAGCGGACCCGGCCGAGTACGTCAACCGCATTGCACAGGAGCTTGCCAGGACGCCATGAAGAGAGACCTGATTTCGTTGAACGACCTCTCCCTGGAGACCATCCAGGGCTACCTGGCGCTGGCCACCCAGGTGGAATCCATGCCCGAGGCCGACAGGCGACGGCTCCTGGCCGGGAAGATCCTGGCCGTGCTTTTCTATGAGCCCAGCACCCGGACGCGGCTGAGCTTCGAGTCGGCCATGTACCGACTGGGGGGAAACGTGCTTGGGTTTTCCGAGACGGGCAGCACCTCGGTGGCCAAGGGCGAATCGCTGGCCGACACGATCCGCACGGTGGAGCAATATGCCGACATCATCGTGATCCGCCATCCGAAGGAAGGGACGGCCAGGCTGTCTGCGGCTTCGTGCTCCATTCCCGTGATCAACGCGGGGGACGGGACCAACCAGCACCCGAGCCAGACACTGCTCGACCTCTATACCATCCGCAAGCTCTTCGGGCGGATCAGCGGGTTGCGAATCGCGTTTGCAGGGGACCTCAAGTACTCCCGCACGGTTCACTCCCTGCTCCAGGCACTGGGCAAGTTCGGCGGAGTGCGGTTCGAGTTCGTCTCGCCTGAATCTCTCCGGATGCCCTCCTACCTCAAGGACGCACTGGCGGGTACCGGGTGCACCTTCACCGAGACCGTGGATCTCGCCGGTTCGCTGGCCGGGTGCGACCTCGTGTACATGACGAGAATCCAGAAAGAGCGGTTCCCGGACGTGCTCGAGTACGAGAAGGTGAAGGATGCCTACTGTCTCGATGCGCGGTTGCTCAAGGGGGTCCCGGAGCAGCTTCGCATCCTCCATCCCCTGCCACGCGTCAACGAGATTGCGACGGACGTCGATTCGACCGTGCATGCCGCCTATTTCCCGCAGGTGGGCAACGGCGTCATCATGCGCCAGGCCATCCTGCTCGACCTTTTGGGGGTGAAGCCATGAGCAGCGACAAGCGTGAAAACCCTGTCCTCCACATTCCGAAGATCGAGAACGGGTTCGTGTTCGACCACATTCCGGCCGGCCTCGGCCCACGGGTTCTGGAGCTCCTTCGGTCGTTTCCGGAGCTGTCCGGTGCCATCGTGACCGTGGGGTTGAACTACCGCAGCGGCAAGCTCGGCAGCAAGGACCTCCTCAAGATCGAGGTCGATGACCTGCCGGAATCGCTGCTTCACCTGGCCGCTCTCATCGGCCCCGGAATCACGATCAAGAAGATTGGCGGCTTTGAGGTGGTCCGAAAGTACGGCCTCGAGCTTCCAGAAGCCATCGAGAACCTGGCGAGGTGCCGCAATCCCAACTGCGTGACGAACACCGAGCGTCACGTCGGAACCCGCTTCGATCGGGTCGGTGGTGGAAGTGGTTACCGCTGCAACTACTGCGAGCGGGTGTTCGAGCTTCGTGAGCTGGAGCTGAGACTTCCCTGACCCAGGAGGATGGTCGTGAGAGCGCTTCACGTGGATCCTCGACTTCAGGTTTCCGTCGCAGGGGTGACGCTGTCCAATCCGACCGTGCTGGCATCCGGAATCCTTGGGATGTCGGCCTCGTCGGCCGGGTTTGCTGCGAGGCTCGGTGCGGGAGCGGTCACCTTCAAGTCGTGCGGCCTGGATGCACGCAAAGGGCATCCGGGCCCGGCAATCGTGCCCTTTGAGCACGGCCTTCTCAATGCGGTCGGGTTGTCGAACCCCGGGGCCGAGGCCATGGCAGCGGAGATTGCTGAATTCCGTTCCCGCTTCAAGGTCCCGGTCTTCGCATCGATTTTTGGAAAGACGGTGGAGGAGTTCGGGCGCGTGGCCGCCATCGTGGCACAGGCAAACCCCCACCTCATCGAAGTGAACGTGTCCTGTCCCAACGTGGAATCGGAGCTCGGTACGCCATTCGGGCTCGACCCCGGGCTCACCGGGGAGATCACGAGGCTGGTGAAGCTCTCGGCCCCCGGAATCCCGATATCCATCAAGCTCAGCCCGCAGGCGCATGGCATCGGCCGCCTGGCCAGGGCATGCCAGGATGCGGGAGCCGATGCCATCACGGCCATCAACACGGTGGGTCCGGGCATGATCATCGACCCGGTCATCCGGCGGCCGGTTCTGTCCAACCGGGTGGGAGGCGTCTCCGGTGGGGCGATTCTCCCGGTCGCGGTTCGGTGCGTCTACGAAATCGCCGCGCAGGTGAGCATTCCGATCATCGGAACCGGAGGAGTGAGCCGGGCCGAGCATGCCCTTCAGCTCATTCTCGCCGGGGCCACCGCCGTTGGAATCGGAACAGGGCTGTCGGAGGGAGGGGACGACGTGTTCACGGACGTGTGCAAGGGGTTGTCGGAGTACCTGGATGCCAACGGGTTTTCCAACCTGGCACAGATTCGCGGGGTGGCCCATGACTGAGCGGTTGGAACGGCTTGTCGGCCAGCATTTGCAGGAGGGTTCCGCCACTCCGGTTCCCGTGCGGGTCGAGGAGGTGCTGGTTCACCACGAGACTCTCAAGACCTTTGTGATGGAGGCCCCGTTCTCCATCGCTCCCGGTCAGTTCGTCATGCTCTGGCTTCCGGGGGTGGAGGAGAAGCCCTTCTCTCCTTCACTGGCGACCCAGAACTGGCGCTCGCGCCCGGGGCGAATCGAGCTGACGGTCCGGGCGGTGGGGGCGTTCACCCACGCGCTCATGGGAGTGAAACCCGGGCAGTTGTTGGGGCTTCGGGGGCCTTTCGGGCGGGGCTTCTCGCTGGAACCATTCTCGCTGCTCGTTGGCGGCGGCATGGGCATCGCTCCGCTGCGATATCTGGCCGAAGCGCTCGATTCGAGCGGACTCCCATTCCATGCCCTGCTGGGTGCACGGACCGGACGGGATCTTCTGTTCACTGACTGGTTCTCCCGCAGGTCCGCGTCCTTGTTTACCGATGATGGTTCTGCGGGGACCGCTGGCCTCGTGACTCAGTCCCTGGATGCCGAGCTGTCCTCCGGCCTGTTCCGCAACGTCTGCGCCTGCGGTCCCGAGCCCATGCTCCTTGCCGTGATGAAGATCTGCGAGACCCGCTCCGTACCCTACCAGCTCGGCTTCGAGCGCTACATGAAGTGCGGAATCGGAATCTGCGGCCAGTGCTGCATGGACGGGTCGGGAATCCGCCTCTGCAAGGAAGGACCGGTGCTCACGGCCCACGAGTTGGCCGGAATCACGGAGCTGGGGCTGCCTCACCGTGACGCATCCGGAGCGCGCCCCGCAAGGCCCGGCGTCTGACACATAGAAGGCAGACGATTGCCGGTCCAGGTGTCCCCGCTCAGTTCTCTGGTTTGGCTGCTTCCCAGTTCGCACAGATACGCAGAGCCAGCTTGAGCTCCTCCTCCGTCGCACCGAACTTGCGGGCATCGACGGCCCGATCATGAGCGCGGGCACACGACCAGTCCTTCTCCCGGATGTTGGATAGCGCCCGGCTCGACGACGCCCACACGAAACGCAGGTACTTGACCTTGACCGTTGCCTTGAGGAGCTCGACCGCCACCGTGCAGCGGGCCTTGACGGCCGGGCTCGAACCTGCAAGCACCTTGGCAGCCTGGAGGACATACATGCCCGCACGCGCCGGGTCGGGCGACACCTTTCGCAGCTCCTTGTACCCCTTGTTGACGAGGATTCGCAGATCCTTGACCCGCTGAGCCTCCTGGCGGCTCAGGCTCCGGGGAATGCAGGCGTCGAGACCGTCCAGGATCGGCTCCGAGAAGGGGAACACGGATGGTTCCTCGACACGCGGCGGCCTCGGCCAGCTCACCGTGGCCGACTTCTTCGCCAGTGATTGTGCGCCCGACGGAGCGCCGGCTTCCTTCGGATCCGCTCCAGAATCCGCAACTGGGGCCCGTGCGTCTCCACCGGTGGCCGCATCCGCCGACACGGCTGCCGGGGAGTCTTGCGAAGGCGCCCCGCCGGCACCGGCCGCTCCAGTGCCAGCCGCAGACGGCTCCAACTTCTGCGTGGGATCCGCCTTCTGCGTGGGATCCGCCTTCTGCGTGGGATCCTGCTTCTGCTTGTGGTCCCCCCCCGTAGCAGCGGCGGCTCCGGTCGCTCGGTCCCCGCCACTGCGCGGGCCTGACGCGACCTCGGTCTCCTCGTGGTAGGCGCCGGCAACGCCGGTTGGTGAATCGACCTGGGCTTGCGACGGGGTTTCCACTCCCTCGAACGTGCCTTCGTCCTGAGGCTGGACGTCGGGCGGAACGGGCTCCGAGGAGGGGGCAGCCGGACTCGGGACAGACCTTATGGTCAGCTCGCGAGGCACCTGGAAAGCGCCGTTCCGGAGGCCGTAGAGGGCCAGCCCTAGTGCCAGGGCCAGAGCGACACCCGCCACTGCAAGAAGCCATCCCGAGACGCGCCTCTTGCTCCGGAGACGGCGGGCCCGCAATGCTCTGGGCTGGCCTCCCCGGCTCGGGGGACCGGAATGGTAGACGAGGATCCGGGATTCCGCTCCTCTGGCCCGGTTCCGGGTGACGTCGACGAGCTGTTGTGCGCCCAGCTCGGGGTCCATGCAGGAGGCCATGCCGGCAAGCTCGTCATCGTCCACGTTCTCGTGGATGGCCGAGCTGGCGAGCACAAGGGCATCGCCCTTCTCCATCTGGACGGGGATGCTGCGGATGTCGGGTTCGCACTCGGGGCGGGCACCGAGCATCTTGAGCGGCTTGCGTGCGTCGGGTCGCTCGCGGATCTGCTCGTCCGAGAGAATGCCGTGGTCGACCCAGGTCTGGGCCATCGTGTGGTCACGGGTGATTCGGCTGGCAGCTCCCCTCCGAACGAGGTAGAGCCGGCAATCACCGAGATGGCCGACAAAGGCGCGTCCCGGGGCCACCAGCACCAGGAGGAGCGAGGCACAACCGTACTGAAGGTCGGTCTGCTCCCTTGCAAGTCCGTACAACTCCGCGTTGGCTTCCTTGATAGCCTGGCGAAGCAGGCCGGTCAGGCCGCGGGAGTCATCGGGGGAGACGCGGTTGGCCTGGAGGAAGCGTCGAGCGGCCTTGAGGGCCACGCGGGCCGATCGCGTTCGGGTGGCGGTATCCGGGCCGGTCCCCTGGGTCATGCCCAGAAGAAGACCGTAGGGAAGCGCAGTCGAGTTGACCGTGGTCTCGCTTTCGCGGGGGTCTTCTTCCGGGTCGGTCACCATCCCCACGCGGGGATAATCAGCCCGCATCATCTCCGCCCTCGAATCCTGCCATCAACCGCCGACGAACATCCGGAGGAACGCGTTGCGCGGTCGTCCGCCCTTGGCACGGTAGGCCCGCAGCCCATATGCCACAGCCAGCATCAGCGCCATGATCCAGGCATAGTGGGTGCCCAGGGCACACATGCCCGACGGCTCGAAGAACTTCTCGACCACGTATCCGATGAGCGCGAGATGCAGCACGTAGATCGTGATGGACACTTCGCCCAGTGCCCACACCGGGTCGAGAGCCTTTGGAAGCTTCACATTCGATACCAGCCAGAAGGCCAGGAAGATGAACCCGGTAAGGGCAGGCATAAACCCGGCAGGAGACGGATAGAAGAGCTCGGCATACCCTTCGCGACTCATCATCTCGCCCGGATTGGAGATCCAGAGGGCGGTTCCTCCAGCCAACAGGATCAACCCGACCACAGGGAACCACCAGCGGTGCTGCAGGCCACCGTCCCGGACTCCGGCCAGCCCGGCTCCAACGAATGCAAAGCCCAGCCAGGGAAACATGGGGAACCAGCCGTCCACGAGGTAGTGCGTCAAGACGGCACAGGGGATGCAGTCCGCCAGGGTGGATTCCTCGAAGAAGTAGATTTCCACCGGGTACTCGCAGTAGCCGAGCCAGGCCTGGAGGAAGGGAGTTGCGGCGAACACTCCCGCTGCCAGGACCCACGGAACGAACCCGCCGGCACGAGCCGCCAGGTACGCCAGCGGAAGTGAGATGCCGATCAGATACAGCACGTCGAATGACGTGCCTGGAACCATCAGCCACACGAGCAGGTCGACGAGCGCAGCGGCCAGGAGCACCATGGCCCCCCGCTTGATGTAGTGGCTGAAGGGATAGCCGCGGGTCCTGGCCGTGAAGCAGACCATGAGACCGGAGATGGTCACGAACAGCGGTGCAGCCAGAGAGCTGAGAATCTTGTACCAGAGCGGATACGGCTCGATGAGGGTACCCGGTGCGGCATTGGCGGCAACCATCAGGATGATGGCAAGCCCTCGAAGCGTGTCGACTCCCCGATCACGGGCGTTTGCGGTCTGCAGGCTCATGGTCTCTCCCTCCAGTCGTGTCTGGTCTTGCTTATGGCACAGCGTCCGCGCAGAATCAACGAGAACGTTTGCTCGTTCTTGTGCCCAGGGGGCCGATGCGGTATTACAGCGGATTGTCGGGTGCAACGGATGCGCCTGCTCCAGGAGGTTTCATGAGCCTGAACATCACCCCCGCCCAGGTGCTGGTCTTTGCCGATGCCGGCTTCCTGGCGCCAGTGCTCCAGCACTACAAGAATCTCGGAGAGAAACCCGGCCTCCAGTCGGCGGCAACGCTGCTTGGGTGGAGCCGTGGGGAAATTGCCCGGAGGCTCGGACGGGGTGCGATCTCCCCTTCCCTCGGCGAAGCCCGACTGTTCCTCCCGGCAGCCGATCGGACTTCCGAGAACGATGGCCTGGACCAAGGGCTCGAAGCTTCCTTTGCGGATGCCGGCTTCGTGCTCCAGAAGTCCCCTCCCGGTTCCGGGGCAGCGGGGCATCAGCTTGCCATGGCGGTGGAGATCCTCGATCAGTCGCTCCGGCGCGCCCCTGACGCGGTCGTGCTGGCCGCCGGCTTTGGAGGGTTGGCACCGCTGGTCCGCAAGCTCACGTCGGCCGGGATTGCGGTCCTGGTTCCCCTCTTCGATGTTCCGGTGACCGACAGGAACGGTGCCGGGAGGCGGCTGCGCACGGCACCGGCTCTGGCCGAGGCCGCAACGTGGGCGGTGGTTCCCTCCCGTGCCGGGGACGAGGGAGGCCGCCGGGAACTGCCTTCCCGTGATGGCAGCGCAGGGAGGCGCGTCACCTCTGCCAGCAGTGAGGCCGGCGCACGGTTTGCGGAGGACGCAACGCCCCCTGCAGGGCCGCTCCTGGGGGCCGTGGTCGACGTCCGTGAGAAGATGGGGTTTCTCCTGGAAGACTGGTGCGGCCGCAAGCTCTTCTTCCACCATACTGCAGTCCAGTCGCCTTCGTTTGCGGAGCTCACACCCGGCGACCGGGTCGAGTACGAGCGGGGGCTTGATCACCAGGGGCGGCCGTGTGCGGTCAACGTGAAGCGGCTGGCCGCGGCATCTCCGTCGGCCGAACCGCCGACGTTCGAGTCGTCCGCACCACAGCTCTCCGAGGAGAAGCCTGTTGAATCCGAAGAGCCGTAACTCCCGCCGAATCTGTGGGATCGTCGTTTCCTTTCTGCTGGTTTCCACCCTTGCGTTGGTCCCGGTTGTTGCCTCGGCGGAACCCCGAGCCGAGTCCCGGCAGCAACCCCTCCTGCGTCGTGCGGAAGTGGTGCGTCATCGGGCAGCATGGTGCGACTGGATGCTCGTGTCGATGAGGCTGCTCCGGGACTTCTGGGGCGACTGGGTCCGGGTGGATGCCACCATCGAGGAGCTCTTCCTGCAGCAACATCCTGAGGCGGCCCGACGGATTACGTGGTCTGATCCGGGCTCTCGACTGCTTGCGGTCGGGTGGCTGCTCGACGAGCTTTCCCGAAACGCCGAGTATCTGTTCGTGCTGGGCCGGGAGGACGACGCCGCCAGGGTCATGGCCGCGGCCGAGAAGCTGGCGGCGGCCGCTGCTTCGAGGAACGACCCGCTCGACGTCCTGCTGGCCAATGCGATGTCGCGGCTGCTCCTGGCGGGCTGGCGCGATGCTCCTGACCCGTTGTCCGAAATGGAAGCCGAGGTGGACAAGGCGGTGTTCAACGTCGGAGCCCTTCGAGCAGCGCTGAGGTTCGGAGAACGGCTGCCCCGTCCGTTCCCGTTTCCTCCCCGGGGCGTGCGCCTGCTCCTGGGAACAGCGCTGTCCGGCAGGCAAGCGCTCTCCTTCCATGGAATGGGACTGGGCGAATTGCTCGGGTTCCAACGACTTGCCGGTACCTTCTTTGCCGCCGGTTCCCCCCCCCTGCCGCTGTTGGGCAGGGCCATGGCGGGGCTTCATTCGGTTGCTGCCGACGAAGCCGCATTCGCGTTCAACCTGCCGTTTGCCCTCGTTCCGGTGGGAGCAGAGCTGGAGGGCTTTCTTGCCGGGCTGGCAATCGCGGTGCCGGGCGATGCCGTGCTCCTGGGCGGCGGGGATGGGGGGGAAGCACTGCGCGTCGCCCGCGTTTCGGGCCTGAACACGGTCTACTCGGTCGATCACTCGGCGCTGGCCTGGGAGCGGCTGGGACGCGCCCTGTCGCGGCTGCACTTCCTGGGGGAGACGACCCGCATCCGGCCGGTTCGTGCGGACGTGCGCGACGTGGATTTCCCCGAGGCCAGCGTTTCGCTGGTCATTGCCAGCCACCTCCTCGAGTATCTCGAGCCTCCCGACCGGCAGGCGCTCTACCGGCGAATCCGGCAATGGTTGAAGCCGGGGGGCAAGGTCTTTCTGCTCGTACATGCGGCCGAAGGGGAGCGCGTGGCCGAGCTGCTCAGTCAGTTCTCCAATGCGTCGGGCACGGAGGAGCCTGGCGGCATCCGACTCACGATCTCGTCCCTGGTCCCCGCACGCCCCGATGCCGGGGAGGTCAAGCACTTCCTGTCTCCTGACGCACTGCGCACCGAATTGGCGGCCGTCTTTGACGACCCGACCCGCTTCCTGGCTGACATCCGCGTCGTCCCCGCCCCCGGCGGCTTCGTGGAAATAGTGGTCATTGTGAGTCTTGTCAGCCGGTGAAGGTTCCTCGTCTGGCGGACGGCCTTTGAATCACTCCTTGGGCTGGTGGCAGTCTTCGCAGCCCGTCGGCCCCTGGTCGTCCTTCTTGTGACACCCCTGGCACTGGTTGTGCAGTGCGTCTTCCAGCTTCGAGGGCTTCTCGCCTGCGGCGGGGGCCTTCAGGTGGCACGCCGAGCACTTGCCGATGCCTTCGTAGGCCTGGGGCTTGTGATGGCACGACGTGCACTGGGGGATCGAGCCGATGTGGCTCTTGTGGTTGAACTCCGCAGGCTTGTAGGAATCGGAGAGGGTCCCCAGGGAGATCGCGGCCGGAACCTCGTTGACTGCGTGGCACTGGGTGCACTCCTCAGGCCCCCCGCTTCGTGAATGGCAGCCGATGCACTGAGCATGGAAGGCCTTCCGCAGGTCGACCGCGCTGGACGGCAGCTTTCCCACGTGACAGTGCGAGCAGGACTGAATCTCGGTGAAGCTCTTGTTGGAGTGGTGGCAGTCCGTGCAGAACCGGGCGACCTGCGAGTGCATCTCGTGATCGAATGGAGCTGAAGCGAACATCCCCCCGTCATCCCCCAGCTTCACCTTGGCCGGCATGGCCTTGGGCTGATGGCAATCCGCACAGGACAAGGGGCTCATGCGCTTGAGCTCCTCGGCAGCCGACTCCCTTTCCAGGGATGCAATCGTTGCTGTGTCGCCGCCGGAACGGGCATCCTGGAGCTGCTCGGCAAGCTCCTTGCGCCGCTTGTCGTGAAGTTGGACATTGGCCTTGTGGCAGCCAAGGCACTGTCGGTGATACGCGGACTTGAGCTTCTCCGGAGTGTCGTGGCACTCCCGACACGGCGGGGTGTGCTCCACCCCCTTTTCGTGGTGGTGGCACTCGGCACACCCGTCGGCCAGGGATGCGTGACTCGCATGGTTGAACAGGACGCCGCCGAACTGGCGGGCGAGATGGCCAAGCTTCATCTTGGCCGGCACCGACTCCAGGGCCAGCCTGGCCTGGTCCACCGGAGCGCCCTTCCGGACGGCGTGACACTCCTCGCAACCGAGCGGCCCGGCCCCCATCTGGCGATGGCAGTTCATGCACTGGCGATGGTAGGCCCCCTTCAGGCCGGGTTGGTTCAGCTTCCCGGATGGCTGGGCATGGCACTCACGGCACGGAGGCGTTCGCTCGACACCGCTCGAATGATGGTGACAGGCCTCGCACCGGCTCTCGAACTTGACGTGGTCCGCATGGTTAAACACCACCGGTTCATACTGCTCGGCCAGGTGGTAGAGGCTGCTTTTGTCCGGAAGCTCGGCCTCCCCGGCGGTTGGCGACTGAGGCACGGCATCGGCCGCGGCCGGGACGGGACACACCGGGCATGGAGGGCACAACGCAAGCGCCTGCTCGGTGCTTCCGACCGCCCCATCCGTCCCCTGTCCCGCTGCCCCTGTCATCGCACCTGCGGGCACGCCAGAGATTTCGCCATATCGTTCCACAGGGCGATCAACCGAACGGGTGCATCCGGCCACACAGGCCCACGCCAGGATCGCGGAAAGGAGAAGACGTTCGACTCCAGGATGAAACTCCGTCGGCCGAATCATCGCGTCACCTCCTTCGCCGCAGCGGCAGGAATGACGGGCAGGTTCATGACGAGGAAGCGGTACACCAGCACCAGCAGGCAGATGAGACCGGCCGTCACCCCGAACTCGGCAATCGACGGGAAGTAGCTCTGCGTCGCATACGGCGGTGTGTAGGCCACCAGGAACACGTTGATCCGGTTGAGCACCACGCCGCCCACCACCAGGGCACTGGCCACGAACAGAGCGGCCGGGGACCGCTTCACACGATCCGAAAGCAGGAGCACCAGAGGAAGGACGATTCCCCCTCCGACCTCCGTCAGGAACATCGCAGCGGGCAGATCCAGCGGGAGAAGATAGCGCCAGCTCTCACGAATCGCCATGTCCGCCCCCTTCATCGCCAGGTACAGCGCCAGCAGGACCGGGACGAAGCGAGCAAGCGGCGTTAGAACGTCCATTTCCGGCTCCCGGCGGAACGACCGTGAAGCCAGCAGCGACTCGAACATCACCATGGGGAACCCGACGCACACCGCAGACATCAGGAAGAACACCGGCAGCACCGGAGTGAACCAGAGCGGGTGCACCTTGCTCGGTGCTATCAGCATCAGCGACCCCAGCGACGACTGGTGCATGCTCGACAGCACGATCCCGAGGATGATGAGGAGCCCCATGATCCTCCCCACGAACCGATCGGCAAGCCCGACGACGAACCCGAGAGGCTTGCGAACCGCCTGCAGCAGAGCCGGCAGCGGATCTGACGAACGGAGCCGCTCCGCAACGACCGGGACGAACTCGAGATACAGCACCGTCAGGTAGGCTATCACGCACATGCCTACCTCGAACAGGACCGAATTCCCCTGCCACATGATGAGCGGATGCCACACGTTGTAATACCGCCCGAGGTCGAACAGCAGCCCCAGTGCCACGAACGTGTACCCCAGCATCGCAGTAAGCAGCGCGGCCCGGACCACGGGGTGGTACTTGTCACGGTGCAGCACGTGGGCCAGCCCCGCAGACGTGAACCCGCCGGCAGCCAGCGCAACCCCGCTGGCCACGTCCACCGCAATCCAGAGCCCCCACGGAAACTGGTCATCCAGGTTCGTAGTCGCCTCCAGCCCCGCAATGAACCTCCAGAGACCGAGTCCCAGACCCGCAAGCGCAATCGCCGACAGCAGCAGCGTGCCTGGCGTGAAATAGGGAACGCTCCTCACCGGAACAGCAGCAGCATGACTCATCCCGACCCCTCCCCTCCATCCCAGGAAAGACTCCGCACCCTACTTGTGTCGACTGCGATCTTCCCGGCTGCCCGTCCCGTTCGACTCCCCCGAGGTTTCGCGGCGCCCCTTGAGGGAAATCATCGCCAGCCCCAGCAACGCCGCCAGCCCGAGCGGAGGAATGAAGTTCTTGAAGATCCCGTGCTGTATCGTCTCGGTAAGCCTTGGGGGCGCCTCGGCCGGAAGCCTGAGGAACCCCAGGGATTCAAAGGGATGGCACGCGACATAGAGCCAGCTCGTGCCTCCGACTTCCCGCTCCCCATAGATGTGCGGGAGCAGCGGCAGCCGAGGAGCACCGTTCCCCTCCACCGCCTGAGGACCGGGGGCCATTGATACCTCCCCCTCCGGAGAGTGCGCACCAGGAACCGCCGCAGACTGGCTGTTCCGGATCCGCTCCCGGGCCATGGCGAGCAGATCCCCCCGTGGCCCGAAGGCAATTGCCTCCTTGGGACACGCGGTTGCACATGCCGGGGCCTTCCCCTCCGCCTGCCTCTCGAAGCAGAACTCGCACTTGCGAACCCTCGGAGTCAGTGCATCCGCATACTCGTAGGCGGGAATCTGGAACGGGCACGCCACCATGCAGTAACGACAGCCGATGCACTTCGAGGCATCATAGCGCACCGCCCCGGAGGCTTCCTTCGTCAACGCTCCGACGATGCACGCGGACACGCACGCGGGATCCAGGCAATGAAGGCACTGGACTTTCGAGTAGGCGTTCACTCCGCCCACGACATGGCGATTGACCACGGTGAAATGGTAAGCATCGGGCCGACGGAAGGAATCCAGTACCCCCATGTCCTCGAACGCCCGGTCCGGAGGGGGCAAGCCATTCTGCTGGTTGCACGCGGCCTCGCACTTGCGACAGCCGGCGCACAGCGACAGGTCAACGAGGCACCCGACCGACCCGTTCGAGTGGGAAACGCCCGACTCCGCGCCTGCGGCCCTCCGTGCCAGGGTCGCTCCCGCTGCCGCACCGCCCAGAATTCCAAGGAAACCCCTTCTCGACACCCCCATGACGCCCTCCCTTGGTTCCGGCCTTGCGGCCCCCGGGGACCGCCACCACACCAAGAGGATAGATATGCTCGGGTTAGTGCCAAAATCCAGGAAAATCGAGCAGAACCCACCCCCCTCCTTCCTGCAATTGCGCCTGGCCGGGCGGGAACCCGGGCCGTTTCGCTAGACTTGCGATTGCCTAGCTGTTGGCCTTCCGATAGCATTTCCGCGTTTGCGGTGTGGGTGAGACGGGGGAGGACAGTCATGGGAATTCGGCGTCGGGCTTTCCAAATCGGTTGTCTGGTTTCAGCGATCGGTGTCGTGTTCGCTCGCTGCTCCGGTTCCACTGCGGAACAGGATGTTTGGGCCCCCTTGGACGTAGAAGCGGACCTGGGGTGCCAGTGCGTCGTGCCGGGACCATCCGCAGTTCGTTGCTTGACATCCGGAGCCGCAGCACCTATCACTTTCTCGCCTTGATTGCAGGTGACGCATGACCGATACCCAGAAACACTACCTGATGAGCCTCGGAGTTGCGGCTGCCACCGCAGCCGTCGGAGCCGTTGGCGATGCCGTGGGGGCTCCCTGGCTGCTGGCCATCCTGGCCGCGGTCCTCGCAGCACCGGGGCCGACTCGCAAGCTGCTCACCACCTTCGAGTTCGCCACCACGGTCCTGGTAGTGCTGACCGTCTGCACCGCGGTCGGCACTCTCGACTACGCGCTCGGCATGTTCGGGGCGCTCTGGTTCCGGGGCCTCATGGGCCTCATGGGCCTCAGCTCCCTCCTGTGCCTCCTGTTCCGGTACAGCTCCGGCAAGGGGATCCCGTATGTCCTGATCCATCTGTCGATCCTGGTCATCCTCGTTGGCTCCGCCATGAAGGACCAGCTCAAGGAGACCGGGATGGTCCACCTGCGGCAGGGAGAGGCAACCAACCAGATGCAGGTCCTCAACGACGGCGAGCTGACCAACGAGGTCATCCGCCTCCCGTTCTCCGTTCGGCTCGACCGGTTCAAGGTGGAGTTCTACGACACGGACCTGAAGCTGTACGTTTTCCGCCACCAGGAAGACGGACCTGCAGCCGAGATTCCGGCCACCGAGGGGGCCAAGGATACCATCGACGGCGTAACCGTTGAGTTCGTAGCGCTCCAGGATCACCCCTACGTGCCCACTCCGGGCCATCCCCCGATTCAGGTGAAGATGGCCCGCATCCTGGTCGACGGGAAGGCCGGTCTAGTGCTGATGGGGCGCCCGGTCGTCGACGGAAAGCTGGCGTTCGTACTCGACGAGAAGAGCGGCGAGCCCAAGAGCTACCAGAGCACGCTGACCATTCTAGACGAGAAGGGAGATGAGCTCACCACCCGCAGCGTGGTGGTGAACGACCCGCTGATCCATGGGGGATGGTGGCTGTACCAGTCGAACTGGGATCCGCGGGATCTCAGCTACTCGGGGATCCTGATGGTCAACGATCCCGGGCTCTATGTGTCGGTTGCCGGGCTTGTCATGCTCGTGGCCGGTACGCTGGCCAAGATGCGCTTCCGAAAGCGGACGAAAGAGGGGGTGCTGCCGTGATGTACAACGTCCTGTTCGGTTCCTACTCGGTCGCCGCGCACCTGTTCGGCCTGGGGGTCATCCTCGCCCTGAAAAAGAGGGAGCTTCCTGCTGCCGCCCTGCGCTATGCCGGCATTGCTGCGGTGGTCGTCGGGCTCGGTGCTGCGCTCTACATGATGGTGGATGCCTGGACCGAGACCGGGCAGCCGCCGTTCAAGACCCTCTACCAGTCGTTGATCTTTTTTTCCGCGACGACCGCGGTCGTCTTCCTGTTCACCGGGTTCCGGTCCTCGGTGATGGGGCTGCTGACGGCCCTCTTCGTCCTGGCGACTCTGGCATACGGTTACATGAAGAAAGATGCGGGGGCGGTCCAGCTTCCGCCGGCTCTCCAGAGTGCCTGGTTCATTCCTCACGTGGTGGTCTACTTCCTGGGTTACTCCGCCCTGTTCGTGTCGTTCGTCGCTTCGATCCTCTACTTCATCTTCCCCCGGGAGCGGGACCTGCCGTCGGTGCAGCTTTTCGGAACCAAGCGCCTTGACCTGGACCAGTTCACATACCGGATCGTGCTCTTCGGATACGGAATGCTGTCTGCCGGCCTGATTCTCGGAGCACTCTGGGCCAAGTTTGCCTGGGGAGACTGGTGGTCCTGGGATCCCAAGGAGAACTGGGCCCTGATCACCTGGCTGGTCTACACAGCGTACCTCCATTTCCGCCTCACCCGCAGGCTTGGTCCCCGCGGCCTTGCCTGGCTTTCCATCATCGGCTTCCTGGCCGTGATGTTCACCTACCTTGGCGTGAACTACCTGCCCTCCGCACAACAGGCTCTGCACTCCTACTCCATGCAGTAGAGCGGCCCGGCGCCAACCGTCCTTTACAATCGGGGAGCTTCGACTACAATCCCGACCAGAACGCTTTGTCAACGAGCGGGGGTTCCCGATGACGTTCTGCATGCATACCCGGCTTCCGGAAGTCAGCGAGACTGAAGCTGCACGTCGCCTTGCCTCTGGTCAGCGCCTCGCGATGCTCCTGGCGCTGGTACTCTCGGCAGCGCTCGTCGCTGCCTGTGACGGTTCCTCTCTGGGGAACGGGTTGGGCCTGGACGAGAATGTCGACTGCGCGGCATGCCACGGTACCGTGGGCAACGGTGCTCCTCCCGCGTCCCTTTCGGGAGAGACCTCCACGGACGATCGCTCGGTCGGTGTGCACCAGGCGCACCTGGCAGGCGGCAACGTCCGGCATGGCATCCTCTGCAGCGAGTGCCATGTGATCCCTGCTGCGGTGGATTCTCCCGGGCACGTCGACGAGTCCCCCGCTGAGCTGGTTTTTGGAACCCTGGCTACTGCTGACGGAGCGGCTCCCAGCTATGACTTCGCCACGGCCAAGTGCCTGAACACCTACTGCCATGGCGGGACACTGGCGGGCGGTCGCCTCACCGCTCCCGCCTGGAGAACCGGTTGTGACGCCTGCCACGGCAACCCGCCCGAGTTCGGCGGCAATCCGCCCAAGGCCCATCCTCGGTCGACCGCTTGTTTCGAATGCCACCCGGCCTACGCGGACGAGACCGGTTCGGTGGTCTTCGAGGGCAGCAAGCACCCCAGCCCTACCGGTTGCGATGCCTGCCACGGTGCCCCGCCTCCCGAGCCCCATCCCCAGGGCGATGCCTGCCACCTGTGCCATCCCGGGACCGTCACCGAGGACGGCACCGTTGACATCGCTTCGGGTCTGCACCTGAACGGCACGGTCGAGGCCTCTGCCTCCGGGCCCCACCCGGACGGGTATGGTTCCCCTGCAAACCACGGCAGTGACTTCCTCAAGGGGGGCAGCGCTGCCTGTGCTGCCTGTCACGGAACGGATCTGGGAGGCGGAGTGAGCGGGACTTCGTGCGAGAAGTGCCACCCCGGCTTCCGCCAGAACTGCACCTTCTGCCACGGTGGAACCGACAATGAGACCGGTGCCCCGCCCGAAGCCGTTTCCGGTGCCGTTGAGACCACCCATGCCGGAGTGGGGGCCCATTCCGCCCATCTCGCAACGTCCACCTGGCGCTCCCCAATCCAGTGCAGCGCGTGCCACGCAGTCCCGGAGGAGGCCCTGACCGAAGGCCACATGAGCGGGAAGGCCGAGGTG
>Ga0233425_10001402_pt1 | contig 54181 bp, 59 predicted proteins | sample Watercolumn_Towu_2_FD_181712 | JGI IMG/M metagenome (GOLD analysis project Ga0233425, IMG submission 181712) | Freshwater microbial communities from Lake Towuti, South Sulawesi, Indonesia - Watercolumn_Towuti2014_140_MG | ecosystem: Environmental > Aquatic > Freshwater > Lake | place... | reverse complement strand
TCGCAAGCAAAAAACATTTCAAACCCTCTTATAATTCCCAAACGCTGACGATGTTATAACCTTATAAAACTTACAGAATTGTATCCACAGCCTTTTTCATCTCCGAAAGTTGAGCCGAAGTATAATTAACGTGAATATCATCTTTGCTTCCTTTATGTCCCAGTATACGCATTCTTACAGCTTTATCTATTCTTGATTCCATCATTCGGGTATTTGCGTAAGTTCGCCATGAATGGAACTTACGTTTTTCCAGTCCAGAAATTGTTTTAGTTTTTATCCTAACCAAATTGTTATTTTTTAAACATTTTAAATTTGTCAATTTAAGGCTAAAAATGGTCGGGGCGAGAGGATTTGAACCTCCGGCCTCTGCGTCCCGAACGCAGCGCTCTAGCCAGACTGAGCCACGCCCCGGATAAAATATTAAGTGTTAAGTTTTAGGTAATTTTTGATTTAATGAAATTATGACGCTTTTTAATGTTTCTGAACCTTCAACAGGTAGGCTTTCAGTTTTGATTTCGTTATCTTCTTTCAACGCCATATGTACAAGTCTTCTATCATTGGCATTCATAGGTTTAAGCTGAACAGGTTCACCCCATCTCTTTACTTCTTTAGCGGCATCTGTAGCCATTTTTTGAATCGCATCTTCCGCGTCGACGCTGCTTTCATTCTTTCTTCCAAATCCTTCTCTTCTGTGGCCGCGGTGTTCTTGTTGCCTTCCATATTTTACTTTTCTTCTTTCGAATCCCTCTCTGTGTAAAAGTTTCTCTCTTCTCTGGGAGGAAGAATACCCATCAACATTTATTGTAATCCATGGGCATTCTGGATCATTTTTCGTAGCTATCCTGTTTATCAGGAGTTCCAAACTTTGAAGTGTTTGTCCCTTTTTCCCTATAATTCTCCCGGCATCTTCTGAGTTTGCGGCAAGTATTATTTTGCCATTAACTTCATTGGCTTTTACGTTTGCGTTTAGACCCAAATAGTCAAACATTGTTGCGAGGGTTTTAGCGGATTTCTCCATTCTTTCTTTGTTTAGTTGTTCTGTCATGTTTTTCTCTCCTAAGCGGTTTTGAGATTTGTTTTACTTTTTTCTTTCTTGTCATTATATATATTCACTATTAACTGTACAATGCTTATAATCTGGCTGACTGTCCAATATAATGTTAATCCTGATGGCAGGTTATACAAGAATATAAGCATTATTACAGGCATAAGCATCATCATTTTTGCTTGCATCGGATCTGTAGCTGTGGGTGTAAGCTTCTGCTGCAATACCATTGTCAGGGACATTGCAATGGCAAGCGGATTTATTGGCAGTCCGAATATATGTCCGATTGTATCTGGCTGTGTAAGATCTTTTGCCCACAGGAAGCTGGTATGGCGAAGTTCGATAGCTCCGTCCAGGGTCCAATAAAGTGCGAAGAATACCGGAATCTGGACTAGAATGGGCAGACATCCTCCCAAAGGATTGACTCCTTCTTTCTTATAAAGTTCCATCATTTTTGTATTTACCATCTGCTTATCATCTTTATATTTTTCACGCAATTCTTTCACCATTGGCTGGATTTTCTGCATTTTTTTCATGGATACGTTTGATTTGTGTGTAATAGGCCAAAAAACAAGTTTTACAATTAATGTAAGAAGAACAATTGCCCAGCCGTAATTTCCGACTAGTCCTCTAAGAAATATGAGAAAATATAAAAGCCATTGAGCTATTGATTCCAACGATGTAAATGCTAAGTGCATTACGTCTTTAGCATAAGGAGCAAACGCTCCAATAAGTTTTATTTCTTTTGGCCCAGCGTAATATTTAAAGTTCCATGTAGCGCTTGCATTAGCATTTAGATTTACATTTTTAATTATGCCAGCGGCAGATGCTAAATAGTATTCTTTTTTTACGCCGTTGATAATGACCGATTTTTCTTTTCTTGAGGTATAAATACCGCCATAAAAATTTCCGTCATTACTTAGAGGCTTTAGAATGTTGGCAAAATATTTATTCGATATTGAAATCCACCTTACAGGAATGGCTGTTTCCTGGTTATTCGGGAACTTTTTATCTTCAACTTTTAAAGAAAAAATTTGATTGTTTTCAGTATCTAGCGCATCTATTCTGTGGGCTTCACTTCTAGCTATATCTCCGGAAAGATACTCTATAGGAGAGATACCTCCTGCCCAGACATAGAATTCCGGGAATTTAATGTTTTTCTTCTCAAGATTGTAGACAGTAACTGAATAATCAATTGTATAATCTATTCCGACTTTCCAGTCCTGTTCGATTAAAAAATTATTGTTAGACTGGTCTTCAAATTTCCTTTTTACTGTGAGTTCGTTATTGTCTTTTCTAACAATAGGTGCATAAATTTTTTTAAGTATCAACTCATTCTGCCCGCCTGTAAAAGACAAAGCTCCGGGAGTGATTCCATTATTTAATATCACTTTATTTTTCTGACTAGCATCGAGAGAATTTCTGAGCAGTATTGAAGTTATTGCTCCTTTATTCGGATCAATTTCGATTTCAATTAGTGACTTTGGATTCGTCAATGTAATATTTTTATAGTCAGATTTAGAAGAAACAGCAGTTTCTAAAGGTAAATTAACGGTAGAAGCTGGCGCATTCTGTTGTGTAGTATCCACAGCTTTAACTACTTGAACAGATGGCTGGTCTTCAGCCTTTGCTGTTTTTTGAGAAGCTTGCTGGGGTTGAGGCATCATATTAAGACTTTTTGGACCGAATATGTAATTCCATGAAAATATCAAAACAATACAAAGAATGATTACTATTATCGAAGTTCTATCCAAATCTTTAAACATTGTTGTGTTCCAATTTTTTTTTCTTGAATATGTTAAATTTTATTTTTTCAGGTACAGGATCATATCCAGCTTTGCAATAAGGTTGACATCTTGCCAGTCTCCATAGAGTCAAAAATGTACCCAATATAATTCCATGCATTTTAATAGCTTTTATTGAATATTCAGAACACGAAGGTTCAAATCTGCAGCAATTAAGCCACGGCGTCAGAAACTGATACAGACGGATCAGCTTTATAACCCCAAAAACGATTATTCCTCTTTGTATGCTTTCAGTATTTTTATCCATAATGTTGCTTTTTGAAAAGATTCAATCATTTCATGCTGAATATCCTGAGCTTTGTGCAGTTCTGCTCCTTTTCTCGGAATGAAAAGTATATGAGACGACACTACCTGATTCTTTATCAACCTGAAAGACTCTTTGAAAACTCTCCTGATTCTGTTTCGCACTACTGCTCTCTTATCAAACTTCCTTCCGCAAATTATGCCAATTCTTCGTTCTCCATCAGGAGAAGGTGATATGTAAAGCAATATAAAACTATTTGAAACGAATTTTGTTCCATTTTGTTTTACAAAATCAAATTCAGACTTGAGTTTGAGAAATTCTTCATGTTTCAAACGCGCTATTCCGTATTGGGTTAATCTATTATTTTTTGCGGAAACTCGGTCGCTCATTTAAATAACAGCCATAACCTGATTTGCGAGCGGTCAAAACATTGCTGGAAAAGCCTAAGCATTAAGTTTTTTTCTGCCTTTTGTGCGGCGTCTCTTTAATACTAGTCTGCCATTTTTTGTTGCCATTCTGGCACGGAATCCAAATTTTCTCTTTCTCTTCAATACTGATGGTTGATAAGTTCTTTTCATCTTTGAAAATTCCTCAAAAATTTTTTAATAATAAACTCTTTTAGTAATGCTTATAGAAAAAACATTTTTATATTTACAAAAGAATCTTAAAATAACTATCTGTTATTTCTAAATCAAGTCTTTTTATAAGTTCCTATCTTATATTTCTATTGTACCGGTATATATTATCAAACAACTTAAATATTGAGTTTTTAAAAACGATATAAGCAGTACAATGGCGGAGGTTTTTAAAAAATGAGCGAAAAAAATTTTATAGGGAAACAACTTATAAATATTAAAGACAAAATGTCGGGAAAAACTGGTCTCCCATTTTCTGTTCAACAAAAGAAAAATGATACAAAAACTGGTGTTTCAAGAAATACAGAAAAACAACCTAAGGCTCAGAAAGAGGTTGAATCGAAACAGGAGATTTTAATGGACTCCACATTGATAAAAGAAGAAGAAAAAGAAGTTTCATCTATACCTAAACCGGACAAAAAATTCATAAAAGCTCTTCATGCTAAAAAAGAGGATTATCTCAAAACAAAAGATGTTGTAGCTAAGATGCTTGGGGATACTTTTACACAGCTAGAAAGAGAAATTACCGTTATGGAGCAGAAAAAGAAAATGTATTCAAATTCTGCTGACTCGATTAAAAAATTATTGGAAGAAATTTCGAAGATCAACGAATCTAAATGGAATTCTGATGATTTTTCGCTGGAGCTTTCGGAAGCGGGGAGAGTTGTAGAAAGGGCTAGATTAGAAAATATTATATTAAATGAAAAACTCAATCTGAAAAAAACTAAAGAATCAAGCAGTGTAGTTAAAAGCGGATTTTCTGCTCTTGATATAGTAAGTTTGTCTTTTACTCAGGTTTTTAAATTGGGATTTGGTCTTTTTTTACCTCTAATTACAGGTGTTATTATAGCAGCTTTGATTATCGCCGTAACAATGTTGGTTTCTATGGGAACAATATGAGAGATTATACTAAACACATAACACAAGAAGAAAAGAGAAAAATGACATCTTATCTTGAACTTGACAGCTGTAAAAAAATAGCTGGTTCAGTTAGCCCTGACACTATTACCAAAAGAAACCACCTTATATTATATGCTATAGCTGCATTGATTTTTGCAATAGGTCTTGTTTTTGTCTTGTTTTGATTATTTTGTCTAATGCAATTTCAACGTAGCAAGTCCCATAATAGCGAATATAACGCCTAGAATCCAGAATCTTACCACGATTTGAGTTTCTTTCCAACCTTTTCTTTCGAAATGGTGATGTATTGGAGCGCAAAGGAATATTCTCTTACCTCCTGTTAGTTTGAAGTATAATACCTGTATTATAACAGAAAGTGCTTCTAAGACGAAAACTCCGCCAATAAGGATTAATGCCAGTTCTTCTTTTAATAGTACGGCTATGAGTCCTATTGATCCGCCAAGAGCCAAGCTTCCGGTATCTCCCATAAACATTGCGGCAGGATGACAGTTGTACCAGAGGAATCCGAGCGAAGCTCCAACTATTGCTGATGCGAATATGCCAACTTCTCCTGCACCAGGAAGATAATTTATGAATAAATAATCGGAAAATATTTTATTCCCGGTTATGTATGCAAATACAGCAAATGCTATAGCGCAAAATATAATGCATCCTATTGCAAGCCCATCTTTTCCATCAGTAAGGTTCACTGCATTGGAAGACCCTACTACCACAAGTACCCCTAAATGGAAAGTTAATAAAGAACCGTAAAATCCAGTAAGTAACGGTTCTTTTAGAAAAGGAATAAAGAAGGATTGCATATAAATGGATTTATCTGTAACGGCAAAAAGTGAAAATACTGCACCGATCGCTATCAGGAGTTCAAGAAGAAATTTAAGTTTGCCCGATATTCCGTCGCGTTTACGGTATACTACTTTTGCATAATCATCTGCGAAGCCTATAATAGCCAATGCTATAGTCGTTATCAGGAATGTATACATGAGTGGATTTGTAGGATTGGCGCAAAGAAGAGTCGCAATAACTATTCCGAAGACTATCAAAATACCCCCCATACTGGGTGTTTTGTCCTTTATTGAATCAATGTATTTGTCCGGTATAAGCCCCTTGTGTCTTGAAGGTACAGTAGTATTGAGCTTCTTAAGTAACCGAATTGTTATAGGTGATAGAAGCATGACAAGTAAAAAGGCTATAGTAATAGCCAGTCCTGCCCTAAATGTTACATATTTAAACAAACGAAAAGGGCCGAAAAAATTGCTAAAATTACTTAAAAAATATAACACGTCTTATTCCTGATATTATTCTAAGATTCATATTGTTTTCGAGCTTAAAATTTGGACATTCATTCCAGCGTACCTATATACGGTAAATTGCGATAATATTCATTATAATCTAATCCATAGCCAACCACAAAAGCGTTTGGGATTTCAAAACCTACATAATCGGCATGAATTGGTTCAATTCTTCTTGAATGTTTATCTAGAAGAACGCAAATTTTTGTTTCTGCCGGAGAATGTTTTTGAAAAGTCGTTATTATTTTCTTTAATGTTCGTCCGGTATCGAGTATATCGTCTATTATCAGTACGCTTTCACCTTTGATGTCCAATATTGGTTCAAAAAGTATATTTACATTGCCAGAGCTTTCGGTATCTATATAAGAGGAGGCATGTATAATATCGAGCTTAAAAGGGATAGGTATGTTTCTTATCAGGTCTGCGGTGAATGGGATGCATCCCTTCATTACGCATATGATAGTAAACTTCTTACCTTTGAAATCTTTCGTAATTTGCTTCCCGAGAATCTGTACCCTTTTTTTTATATCTTCTTCACTGACAAGCTGTTTTGGTTTTTCTACTATGTTCATAAATCTCCTCTGACACTAACATCTGCTGGTATCCATTTAATACATTAAAGTTCTCAGCCTGGCCTTCCTATCAATAATTTTTTATTTCGATGTTGGAAGTTGGATGTTTGATGTTAGTTGTTCAGTTTCTCTAAATTATCTATGTCGTTTTCTATCTGTTGCGCCAGTCTAAATGCTGCTTGTGCCATGGCTTTGGAGAAGTCAGATGCTGTCAACGCAGCCATTTTCTCCCTAATGCTATGTATCTTGTTCGAAATAATTGTTTCATTTTGTATAATCTTTATTCTTGCATTTAGTACTGCTTCTTTAGTATCCATATTGCATTCAAAATTGTATATATTCCCATCAATAGTCAGTTTCTTATTTGCATATCTTGAATCCATTTGTTTGTGTGGATTGTTAAAATATAAGATCAAATATTTAGTTAGGATATTTTGAGGCGTTTGTGCCCAGTTATTATAAATATCGTATTCTATTTCATTCGAGTCTTTTCTGAAGACCATTCTTGTGGAGGCTGGAATATCTGAACTAAACCCTTTTATTTCAATGCCATAATTTTTTGATTCTGATATTCTGGTATCTCCCAAATCGAAATATGTAGTTTGTGGCGTATATCTAAACATGGAGCAACTGGAAGCTAAGAAAAGAAACAATAATAGTAGAAATACATTTCTATAAGTCATAAATTAAAAACCTTAAATGTTAGTTTGATGTTGACTTTTTCAAAACTATATTATCTTTTCATTACATTCGCAAATAAAAATGGTTAAAATATTTTTTTCTGTTTTTGTTGTTGTTTCGATACGTTTCCAGTAAGAATTCACTAAATATAGTATTAAGGAAAATAAATGTTTTCATACAGCAATTATTGAAATAATAAAAATGGGTTGTATTTTAGGCATTTTAATTATTGAAAAGAAAAATTTAGCAGAAAAACAGCAAAAAGTGAGGTAATTGTTAAATGGCTGTAAGAATCAGAATGAAAAAGACAGGTGGAAAGAATAAGCCATGTTTTCGTATCGTAGTAGCAGATGCTAGGGCTCAAAGAGACGGAAATATCATAGAGAACATCGGATACTATGATCCAAGGCATCAGGATGAAAAAGTAGATGTGGCCAGAGCAGAATACTGGATAGCTCGTGGTGCTCAGCCTTCGGAAATTGTTAACGATGTAATTCTCCGTGCTAAGGGTATTCCAAAACCGAAAAAAGTTTATAGGAAAAAAGAGGCAGCTGCTCCGGCAGTAGAAGCTAAAAAAGAAGAGCAAGCAGCAGCTCAGGTATAAATTTTGTTTTTTAACGAGGTGTATAAGTGATTAAGAAACTATTTAATATTTTTTCCGGAAAAGGCGAATCTGCCAAAGAAGGAAATAGTTCAACTGTAACAAAGGGATCTCTAAAAGATGTGGTAAATTTTGTTGACTATGTTGTAAGGGCTCTTGTTGATAGCCCTGAACTAGTAAAAGTTGAGCTGGTAAACAGTGAAAGAGGACAGGTTATTAATATTAATTGCAAGCAGGAAGATATTGGTAAAATAATCGGCAAAAATGGTAAAACTATAATGGCTATAAGAGCGCTTGTAATAGGTGCAGCTAGCCGTTTGAATCAGCAGGTAAATGTTGAGGTTATAGACCAAGTTGAGGATTGATATTGTTACATTATTTCCTGATGTTTTTTTTGGCCCCTTTGCTGAGAGCATAATAAGCAGAGCCATAAAAGACAAAATAGTGTCAATCAATACTATTAATCCAAGAGATTTTACTAAGGATAGACATAGAACAGTAGATGATACGCCGTATGGCGGCGGGCATGGAATGGTAATGCTGGCTGATCCGCTTTTTCATGCGATAGAATCATGCAAAAAAGAAAATAGCTGTGTTATTTTGACATCTCCAAGAGGAGAAATATTTAGCCAGAAAATAGCAGAAGAATTTAGTAGAGAGAAACATTTAATAGTGGTTTGCGGCCATTATGAAGGTATTGACGAGCGTGTTAGAGAAAAGATCATTGACAGAGAAATTTCTATAGGTGATTATATTCTTACCAGCGGGAATATACCTGCGATGGTAATAGTAGATAGCGTAGTGAGACTTCTTCCCGGCGTATTGGGTGATGATGCTTCCTCAGTAGAAGAAAGTTTCGGCAATAATCTGTTGGAATATCCGCAATATACACGACCTGTGGAATATCGCGGCATGAGAGTTCCGGATATCTTGCTTTCAGGAAATCATAAATTGATAAAAGAGTGGAGAAAAGAGCAGGCTATAAAGACAACCAGGAAAAAAAGGCCGGATTTATACAAAAAGTTTTTGAAAAAGAATTAAAAGTTAGCTTTTCGTTAAGGCTGATTTGATTAAAAAGCAGGAAATTACCGGGTAATTTTCTAGTTTTTAAAAGCGCCTTTTAAATCAGCCTTAACGGACTATAATGTTATAAAATTTTACATGTGATTTTTGAAGGCGCGTGAAATACTGGAGGAAAAAATGAATGTAATGGAAAAGGTTAACAATGCCCAGTGCAGAGCTGATCTTCCTTCGTTCAATGTCGGGGATACTTTAAAAGTTTACTCGAAGATTATTGAAGGAAAAACAGAACGTGTTCAGGCTTTTACAGGAACAGTGATTGCCAGGAAAGGATCAGGCATACAGGAAATTTTTACGTTGAGACGTGTAGCTTTTGGTGAGGGAATGGAAAGAGTTTATCCTCTTAATTCTCCTCGTCTTGTAAAGATAGAGATTCAGAAAAAAGGCGAAGTCAGAAGAGCTAAACTTTATTATCTCAGAGAGAGAGCTGGAAAAGCCGCAAGAATAAAAGATCATGCCCAATCTAGTAATTAGTTGATAGTTCGTAGTTGGTAGAAAAAATATCAACTTTACTACGAAACATGAACCACGAACTATGAACCCAATTGATTATTGTCATCCTATGCTTGTCTATGAAAGAGAAATATGGGATGGCGATATTTTTTTTATAGCCGGAATTGATGAAGCTGGAAGAGGCCCTATTGCGGGGCCTGTCGTTGTTGCTGCTGTGATTTTTGAAAAAGGGAAAAATCTTCCCGCGGTTAATGACTCAAAAAAACTTTCGCCTAAACAGCGTGAAGTTTTGTATGATGAAATTATTTCTTACGCAACGAAATATTCGATAGTGGAATCGGGAGTGGAAGAAATAGATTCATTGAATATTTTGCAGGCGACTCACAAGGGAATGAGAAGTGTTATAAAAGAACTTGAAATTGCTGAATTTGCATTGATTGATGGTCTTCCTGTTCCAAATATGCCAGTACTGTCAAGAGCGATAGTAAAAGGTGATGGGAAATCTGCCAGTATTGCGGCAGCTAGTATATTGGCAAAAGTTTATAGAGACAGGATAATGAATAAATATTCTAAAATTTATCCCGAGTATGGCTTTGCGGAAAATAAGGGATATGGAACAAAAAAACATCTAGCAGCAATAGAAAAATACGGTCCTTGCCCAATTCATAGAAAAACATTTGAGCCCGTAAAGAGCTTGCTGAATAATAAGTTAAAACTGCAGTAGGATTTTGATGTGTAAAATTTTGATCATTATTAAACCGCCTGTACGGTAGTGGTGGAATTATTTAGTACGAATTGACAAATATTAGCACACGGCTATCTTTTCATAGGCGGTTTATTTAGGGGTGAACGATTAGGAGTTAAAAAAATAAGAATGTATGAAAAATTTGTTGTTAGAAACTTTGAGACATAGTGCTGCGCATATCATGGCGGCAGCTGTAAACAGATTATTTCCAGATGTTAAATTTGATATAGGTCCTTCAACAGCGGAAGGTTTTTATTACGATTTTGACATGAAACACAGGCTTATTCCTGATGACCTTGAAAAAATAGAGAAGGAGATAATAAAGATAATTAATCTCAGGCTTCCTTTTGAATACGTGGAGCTTTCGAGAGAAGAAGCGATAAAGTTTTTATCTGCGAAATCCCAATCATATAAGATTGAAAGGTTAGCTGACATTCCAAAGGGCGAAAAGATTATTTTTTACAAGCTGGGAGATTTTGTAGACCTCTGCAGGGGGCCGCATATTGAACATTCAGGTCAAGCTGGTGCGATAAAGCTACTCTCAATCGCGGGTTCATATTACAGAGGAAAAGAAACAAATCCTATGCTTCAGAGGATATATGGTACTGCGTTTCCTGATAAAAAGGAGCTTTATGAATATTTAAAACTCCTCGAAGAAGCAAAAAAAAGAGATCATAGAAAACTTGGTAAAGAATTGGATTTGTTTAGTATTTCTGAACAAGTTGGCGGCGGGCTTGTTTTATGGCACCCCAAAGGCGCATTAATAAGAAATATATTTGAATCTTATTGGAAAGATGAGCACTACAAAAGTGGTTATGACCTTCTTTATACTCCGCATATTGGGAAAGCTCAACTTTGGGAAACTAGCGGGCATTTGGGCTTCTATAAGAATTCAATGTATTCTCCAATAGATATAGATGGAAATGAGAATTATTTAAAGCCGATGAATTGTCCTTTCCACATTGAAATTTATCAATCAAGTCTTAAATCTTACAAGGAGCTTCCTTTGAGATGGGCAGAACTTGGTACTGTTTACAGGTACGAAAAGAGCGGTGTACTTCACGGGCTTTTGAGAGTGAGAGGATTTACACAGGATGATGCTCATATTATTTGCACTCCGGAACAAATTGAAAAAGAAATTTCTGAAGTTTTAGGATTTAGTTTAAAAATCTGGAAGAATTTCGGTTTTACTAATATTAAAGCTTATTTGGCAACACGTCCTGAAAAAGCTGTCGGTACCCACGACAAATGGGAAAAAGCACTGATCTCATTAGAAAAAGCAATTAAAGAACATGGGCTTGAGTGCGAAGTTGACAAAGGCGGAGGAGCATTTTATGGCCCGAAAATTGATCTTAAAATTAAAGATGCCATTGGTAGAGAATGGCAAATGACAACTATTCAGTTTGATTTCAATCTTCCGGAAAGATTTGGAATGACATACGTTGGTGAGGACGGACAAAGGCATCAGCCATTTATGGTTCACAGAGCTCTTTTTGGTTCTTTGGAGCGCTTCTTTGGAATACTTGTGGAACATTACAGTGGCGCATTTCCTCTATGGTTAGCCCCGGAACAAATAAGAATTCTTCCTATTACCAATAATCATCATGCCTATGCTAAAAAGATTCAATCAGAACTCAAATCTTTAGGATACAGAGTAGAAGTTGATGATCGTTCTGAAACTATTGGAACTAAGATTAAAAATGCCAGAAATATGAGAATTCCTTACATTGCAGTAGTTGGAGATAAAGAAATTGCAGACAGAAGCGTATCAGTAAGATCCAAAAGAGAAGGCGAGTTGGGAGTTTTATCTTTTGACGAACTTAAAAAGAAACTTTTTGACGATATTTTGGCAAAAATTTAAAAAAATGGTGTAAATTCTTTATAATCAAATGTTGATTTTTTTTAAAAATAACTATATTTTTTTAACTTTTCTAAGAGTTTCTATAATATAAACACTAAATTAGGAGGCAAGGTATAGCCAGGTTAGTAAAAAATGAACGACAGCTGAGTTATGATCAGCTGAGGTTAGTTGGAGCTGATGGAAATCAGCTGGGTATAGTATCCAAAGCAAAAGCTTTTGAATTAGCAAAAACAGCAAGACTTGATTTAGTGGTTGTTTCTGATCAATCTAATCCGCCGGTTTGTAGGATTCTTGATTATGCAAAACTTTGTTATGATCAGAAACGCAAGCAGAAAAGTCAGAAGAAGCGTCAGATTGTGCAGAAACTTAAAGAGCTTCGTTTTCATGTGAACACAGACGAACATGATTTCCAAGTTAAGTTAGCACATGCGGAAGAATTTTTGAAAAAAGGATATAAAGTAAAACTTGCACTTATTTTTAGGGGCCGTGAAGCAGCATATCATGATCAAGGTTTTGAAATGATAAACAGAGCAGTAAGGCTCCTCGAAGTTTTTGGACATGTCGAAGGAGAACCTGTTTTGGCTGGTAAATCGATACTTGCCTCACTAAATCCTAATCTTCATCAAAAAATAATTAAACAAAAAGAAGCATAAAATTAATTAAGGAGAAAAATGAACATTTATGTAGGAAACATTGCCCACGCAGCAACAGAAGAAGACATTAAACAAGCCTTCAGTGCTTATGGTGCAATAAGCAAAGCATCAATAATTAAAGACAAATTTACAGGTAATTCGCGCGGTTTTGGATTCGTTGAAATGGCTAATGATGAAGAAGCTAAAAAAGCGATTGCTGAATTAAACGGAAAAGAACTCAAGGGCCGTCAATTAACAGTAAATGAAGCTCGGCCAAGAGAAGAACGCAGCGAAAGAAGAAGCTTCGGCGGCCCGCGCAGAGGCGGATTCGGCGACAGACGCCGTTAAAGCAATTAAAAATTAATAATTGTGATTTTTAAAATTAGTAATTATTAATTAGTAATTCGTAATTTATAGAAATGGCCGACAGAGGCTAGATTTTGGCATCTGCCCTACCGGACTAAAAAACACTCTAAAACAAGGAGACAAAACGATGCCTAAAATGAAAACAAGGAAATGTGCTGCAAAGCGCCTGAAGCAGACAGGAACAGGAAAGTTCCGGCATAATAAGGCTGGAATCCGTAAACTTCTCACCAAAAAAAGCTCAAAACGCAAACGTCGTCTTAGCGGAAGTAAAGAGGTAAAAGCTACAGAAATGTCAAGAATCAAAGCTGCATTGCCATATGGTTTGCCAAGATAAGCTTAGTAAGAAAACGGAAATAAATGGAGTAATTTTAAATGAGAACGACTTTTTCAGTTCCTTCGCGTAAAAGACGCAGAAAAGTCCTTAGGAGGGCAAAAGGATTTTATGGTGCGAGCAGTAAAAACATAAGAACGGTCTACGATGCTGTTACAAAAGCCAAATCACATGCTTATGTTGGCAGAAAACAAAAGAAGCGGCAGTATAGAAAACTTTGGACTATCCGTATTAATGCAGCATGCAGAATGCATGATATAAACTATAGTTCGTTTATGCATGGGCTGAAGCTGATTAGTTCGGATTTAAACAGAAAGATGTTGTCTGAAATGGCTGTTCGCGATAGTCAGGCTTTTACAGCTATTGTTGACAGGGTAAAAGAAGCTTTAAGGAAAATTTAAGGAAAGACTGATAGAAATTCAGGTATACGTATTCAGTAAACTTGTGTAGCAACCGAGGTTGTTCAAAGAAGCAGAATATTTTGCTGGAACAATCGAGAGCAGAATGACAAGTGAAGTCATAAAGGCATACTAAAACATCATAAAGAGCTAAAGCAGTAACTACCTACACAGCTTCAAGCGAAACTGTGATTAAAAATGTTCCGCTGCTTGTTAGGGTTTTAAATTTGGAAATAGCAGTCTTGCATGGGAACTCTAAATGAGACCTACAAGTATGTCAAGGATATTATTCATAGAATACGAACATCACTGATATTGTGTTTCACCAAATCTTACGTCTTAAAAAGTAAGAATCCTACGGGTTTTTTGCAAAACTCCACCCCCCCTGATAGTTAGAGACAGCTACATTTTGAGCGTGACTATAACTATAATAATGAAAAGCCTGGAAAAGTGTGGTTTTGCAAAAAACTCATACAAATTTTTAACAGAAAAGAATTATGTCTTTATGAAAAAGCCATTATACTATTTCTTAGCTTTATTACTAGTATTTACGTTTTTATTTCCAATATCGGATTCTAATGCCAGACTGGAAAAAGAGGAACTACCACCAGAATCCATTCCTTCATGCATCTTTTCAGATAGAATTCTCATTATAGACGCCTGGTTTGAACAACAACCTTTGAGTCGCATAAAAAAGGGGTGTATTGATTTTTTTCACGAACATACGGGGATACGTCAAGATGTAATGGACTGTATACTTAACATACTACATGAAGTCAAGGTTGACGGAAGGAAACATTTAGAGTATCCATTTACATGGTGCACATGCAAAAAATTAACCCCATATTTTAGGTATTTTGTTATTTTGCATGAAGTTGTTCAGATACTAAAACAATATCCTCCATTTCTGCCGCCATACAGAAGAGAATTGGTTCTTACCTCATTTGCTGAAGGTGGACTTTTACAAACTTATTGTCTTGTCTATGTATTAAGAAACCTGGGCTATAATATTCACTTAAATATTATAGGGGATGAAATTTTAGAAATTGTAGCTGGTGAAATCCCGGAGGCAGCTTATGCATTTCCGGCTCCAATAATGGATATACAGGCAGAGATGTCTAGGGGAGCAATTACAAGGGGATTCGGTCCACTACCGGGAGAAGTTAAATTTGAAATATATAAATCAGCAACTGATTATATAAATGACGTCAAAGCAGGACGAACTCCGCGTAGTATGATGTTTAATATGATAGATAGTAATGATCGTTCAAGAGCAGTTGTATATGCAACCACACCATTACCACCAGAATTAAAAAATGCTGATTTACTATCAGCTATACCTTTAGAAACAGACGCTATCGTACGTAATAAACGAGGAGAATTGCGCCCATTGAGCGAATACGTGGAGGTAAGAATTTTTGCCAAAATAAACGGATGCTCTGACTCAGTTTCGCTTAATGTTCTTCAAATAAGTAAAACAACTGGGCACAAATACGATTTAAGAGATATTTTACACAATAAAGAGTCTACAATAGCAGAAGGAGACGTAGAAAGATTAGTTGAAATTGAGCCAATGTTGGGAAATATAGTGTCTCGCGAAGTTAAACTACCATGTTACGCATTTTTAGTATTTATTCCTAAACAAAATACCGATATATTCGAAACCTTGATAAGCGAAACATGTGTACCAGTGGAAGACAACAGTATAGTAGCTTTGGAAGCGAACAACAATAGGATGTATTGGTACCGGCACGTTCTGGAAACAGTAGAGGTTCCGTAATCAAACTGATTAGTAATTTTTCGGGCTTTACCCGGAAACTGCTAAATATTACAGGAGAAATGCTCTAACCTTAAAGTATTATTCTGACATAAAAAGATCAAGGATATAAAAGCTACAAATGGAGTTCAAGATTTAAGTGGAGCATTGAATTTGCTCTAACTTCCAAAAATTACCCAAAAAACAGCCTTAAAATCAATAGAATCCCCAACTAGTTAGGTTAGCATTGTAGGCCGTTATTAGACAAAAACAAAGCTTTATGCTATTTTAAGTCGTTCTTTTTATAGTACTATTCATTTCAGTTAACAAAAAGGAGGTTTTATGGTAGAACCAATTGCTACAAAAATATGCCCATATTGCAAAGAAGAAATAAAGATTGATGCAATAAAGTGTAGATATTGTGGAGAATTTCTATACAACAATACCTGTCCAGCTGTAGAAAAAAGTTCCAAATCATATGTAGGAACTCTTATACTTTGTGTGTTTCTAGGAGGGTTAGGCGTCCACCGTTTTTATGTTGGAAAGATTGGCACTGGCATTCTAATGTTAATTACACTTGGAGGATTAGGTATTTGGGCGTTAATCGATTTTATAGTTATCGCGTGTTGTTGTTTTCGCGATAAAGAACAAAAGGTTATTAAACCATAAATGCAATACTGAAATCCTAAGAAAATTAAGAAGCTATCGGATGTATAATAAGCTATATAACAAGCTAGTTATCTATGGGCAAGAGCATTTGCTTAAGTTTTGGGATGAGCTTACTTCTGATGAACAGAATATTTTAGCAAAACAGATCAATGATATTAACTGGGACGAGCTTAGTAAGCTTATCAACGAATATGTATTAAAGAAGCCTAATGTTAATATTCCTAACGATCTTGAGCCTGCGCCTTATTTTCCTTTAAATCCTAAAACGGATCAATTAAAAGAGCTCTATCAGAAAGCCTTAACAGAGGGGAAGAAAATTATTTCTTCTGGAAAAGTGGCAGCTTTTACTGTTGCTGGCGGGCAGGGTACTAGGCTTGAATATGACGGACCGAAAGGAACTTATCCCATTACCCCAATAAAAAGGAAAAGCCTGTTTCAGTATTTTTCAGAAAAGATAGTTAGAGCGTCTGAAAAATATTCTACTGTAATACCCTGGTGTATCATGACCAGTGAGATGAATTACCAGGATACAGTAGACTTTTTTGAGAAAAACAGTTATTTCGGCCTGAATAAGAGGGATATGAAGTTTTTTAACCAAGGGACAATGCCAGCGATAGGTAAAGATGGAAAGGTTCTGCTTGCAACAAAACATAGTCTGGCACTCTCTCCGAATGGGCACGGCGGAAGCCTTCTTGCTCTTAAGAAGTCAGGTGCTCTTGCAGATATGGAAAACAGAGGAATAGAATATATTTCTTACTTTCAGGTAGATAATCCGTTGGTGCCAATTGTTGATTTATTATTTATAGGATTACATTATCTTTGCAAATCAGAAATGAGTGCGATCATGTTGTCAAAAACGGGTTCTTATGAAAAGCTTGGTAACTTTTGTGTTTCCGGCGGAAAGACTATGATTATCGAGTACAGCGATCTGCCACCAGCTTTGGCGGAAAAGAAAAATCCTGATGGCTCACTGGCGTTCGTTGCAGGAAGTCCTGCCATTCACATAATAAACAGAAATTTTGTTCAGAGACTTACTCAGAATGATTCAATATCTCTTCCCTGGCACAGAGCTGATAAAAAAGTTGTGTGCATTGATGAAAATGGAGTAAAAATAGTATCTGAAGAAGAGAACGCTGTAAAATTGGAGAGTTTTTTCTTTGATGCGCTGCCTTTAGCTGAAAAAACGATGATACTTGAAGCAGAAAGAGAAAAACAATTTGCTCCAACGAAAAATAAAACTGGAGTGGATTCAGTAGAAAGTTGTAAGGCTATGCTGATAGCTAGAGATGCCGAGTGGCTTGAATGTTATGCAGGAATAAAAACACCTAAAAAAGAAGATGGTTCTCCTGATTGTGTTGTAGAGCTTTCACCTAGAAGTTTCTTAGATAGCGAAGATGTTAAGATTTTTAAGGATAGAATCAAAAATAAGGACATAAAAAATGGAAATGTGATGTATTATGAATAAGCTGCTTAAGATTAACTTAAAAGATATAATTTATGATCATAAAAATGCGTCTGATATTTTGAATAAAGCATGTTCCAGACCTCCTCTTACGCAGATTTCCGGCGGGTTCAGGTTTGGAGATAATTTGATATTTTGCCTGAATGAAATAGAAAATACTGTGGCTGTTTCTGAGAATTATATTATAGCTCCCATGAATGGCTTATCTGAAGCTGATGTGATTGGAGAAATAAACGCGAGATATACGAGCGGATTTTCAACAATCTTTTGTTTTGAACTTGATAATAAAATCTGGGGCGTTTTTTCCCAAAAAAAGCTAAATTTATAAACCAACGCAAAGGGTTGCTAATCTAAGGTATTATTTTAGAGTCATAAAATTTCTAATTTTCTCAGATTTTCTTTTGCTTCAGGCGCATTATTTAGGATGAAGTCTAAATCATTGCATGCAAAATCATGACATTCAATGCAAGAATTATATTTTTTTTCGATACAGCATTTACGTATTTTGCATAAGTTAGCACAATGAAAAGATTTCCTTTTTTCAGATTTGCAACCATCACAAATAACATGTTTCGGCTTTATATCAGCATGAAATTGTTCTGACCATATTTTAGCAACTTCAGCAATTCGCTCTTTATCTCCTGATTGAGTAGCAAGATAACCAATACACTTTGAACAATCTAAACCACAATATGCGATCATTTTTTCACTCCTTTTTTATTATTCCACCGCAATACTCCGGCCATAAGGCTGTGAGATGCAGTCGCTTCCTGTATCATTTTCAAGAGAAAATGGCACAGGACAAGCAAAACTTGAACCGGGCTAATGCTACGTCCGTAAGGGCGTAGAAGTTTACTTTTGATATAAGTTAGCCTGGATAAGTATGGTATCTTGTTTTTTAACTTTTTCAATAGATACCATATAGTTATCAAATCAGTATAAAATAATACTATTAAGAACTTGCATTTTTAAAGAAGTAGATTATTATCCAGTCTTTATTGTATTATGAAAAACTTTAAAGGAGAATTTGGAGACTCAAGATTATGAAGAAAGATATCCATCCAAAATACGGAGACGCGAAGATTCACTGTGCATGTGGTAAAGAATGGGAAACAAAATCAACCATTCCTGACCAAAAAGTTGGTATCTGCTCTAGCTGTCATCCGTTCTTTACCGGACAGCAGAAACTTGTTGATACAGCTGGACGCATAGAAAAATTCCGCAAGCGCTATAACTTGAAGTAAAAATTTTCTAAAGATATTTTGTACATATTCAGTGAACTACGTATCGTTTGGAGGCTAGCCACGGGCATATGCCCGTGAAATATAGGGTGAAAAATAAAGAGAGCCCGCCCCATAAGGGGGTGTGGCGACAGATGAAAGATAACACAGTGTGTCGCAACTCCCTTGCAGGAGAGCTCAATTCTTTATCAACATCACCCACAGGCTCACGCCTATGGCACGACGCATTTACTGAACATTTACACAAAATGCATCCCCCTTTTACTGTGGTAAATCATAAATCAGAAATCTAAAAAATGACTCCTGCTGAAATTTCCAAGTATATAAATATGAAAAAAGAGCGATTTTCTCAGCTGGAGAGAAGACTTGCCGACCCCGATATTTTTACCAGACAGAATGAATACAGAGAAGTTTCCAGAGAACATCAGAAACTTTCTTCATTGTTGAAGATTTATGACCGGTGGAATGTTGCTATATCTGAACTTGAGGAGAATCAAAAAATACTAAAGACAGAATCTGACGAAGAAATGCGCCAGATGGTTCTTTCTGAGATAGAAAAGCTTAAAACGGAAATATCTGAGATTGAGAATAAGGTTAAAATAGCCTTGATTCCGCCCGATCCCAATGATGGTCGCGATATTATAGTAGAAATAAGACCTGCAGCAGGAGGTGATGAGGCTGCTCTGTTTGTAGGAGAGCTATATCGTGCGTATAGCAAGTTTGCTGAAAGTAAGGGATGGAAATGTGAAACGTTGGATTTTACTCCCAGCGCACTTGGCGGTATCAAAGAAGTTATCTTCTCTATTTCAGGCAACGATGCGTATTCCTATATGAAATATGAGTGTGGGGTGCATAGAGTCCAAAGAGTTCCGATGACTGAGGCTGGCGGGAGAATTCATACTTCTACAATAACTATCGCAGTTCTTCCTGAGGCAGAAGAAGTGGAAATGGAGATTAAGCCGGAAGATTTGAGATTTGACTACTTCCGATCATCAGGTCCGGGCGGACAAAATGTAAACAGAACCGACTCTGCTGTAAGAGTAACCCATATCCCTACCGGGATAAGTGTAGCATCTCAACAGGAAAAGTCTCAGCATAAAAATAAGGCTATAGCAATTAGAATTCTCAGAGCAAGACTTCTTGAATCGAAACAACAGGAAGAAGCAGCCAAACACGCTGACTCGAAACGAAAACAAATAGGTACTGGCGATAGAAGCGAACGAATAAGAACTTATAACTTCCCTCAAAATAGAATTACAGATCATAGATTTGGAGTTTCAGTTTTTAATATTCCAGGAGTAATGAACGGCGAACTTGAGCAAATGTTTCAAGCCATAATGACAGCAGACAGTGAAAGAATAATTAATGAATTATTATCGGATAATAATGTTGTTAATGATAGACAATTATGATTCGTTTACGTACAATATTGTTCAATATTTTCTAGAATTGGGAGAAGATATTGAAATTATAAGAAATAATTCCGTATCAACGGAAGAATTGTTTGAAAAAACATTTTCAGGATTGATTATTTCTCCCGGGCCATGTACCCCAAAAGAAGCTGGAATTAGCTGTGCGGCTATAAAGAAAGCATTTGACTTAAATATTCCAGTACTTGGAATTTGTCTGGGATTTCAAGCTATATGTGCAGTATTCGGCGGCACGATAAAAGAAGTGCCTGAAATTATGCATGGTAAAACATCGATGATTTATCATAATAGGAAGAATATTTTTTCCGATATTCCATCTCCATTTAGAGGCATGCGTTACCATTCTCTTGCTTTAGACAATTCATCGATCCCGGAAGTTCTTGAGATAACGGCTAAAACAGAAAACGATATTATAATGGGTATTGCTCACAGGAATAAAAAAATATATGGTGTACAGTTTCATCCGGAATCTATACTTTCTGAATATGGACATAAAATGTTTCGAAACTTTTTGGATATAGTAATGATTTGAAACAGGAAACTTTGGACATAAATTATCAATTGTTAATTATTAATTATCCATTGTCCGTTAATGAGCGTTTTAGATAAGATAAGATATCCCAAAGACCTAAGAAACAAAAGCATTTCAGAGCTTCAGACTTTAGCCAGAGAGATCAGGGAAAAAATTCTTGAAGTTACTTCTGAAAATGGCGGACATTTGGCCTCTAATCTCGGGGTTGTGGATCTTACTATTGCCCTTCACTATGCGTTTAAACCCCCAAGAGATAAAATCGTATGGGATGTTTCTCACCAGTGTTATGCACATAAAATTTTGACAGGTAGAAAAGAGTTTATAAAAACATTAAGACTAGACGACGGCTGTTGTGGTTTTACATCTAGAAGTGAATCAGTGTATGATATTTTTGGAGCAGGCCATGCAGGAACAGCTGTTTCAGCAGCGCTTGGTTTAGCTACTGTTAGAGATAAATTCCACAAGAAGCATAAAATTGTTGCAGTGGTTGGAGATGGCTCGCTTACGAATGGTATTTCGCTAGAGGCACTCAATAATGTAGCTACTACAACAAAAGATATAGTTATTATTTTAAATGACAACAAGATGTCAATAGCGGAAAATGTTGGAGGGCTTACAAAACATCTTAATAATCTTATACAAAAGCGCGGGTATAACAGGTTCAGGAATTATGTAAAGAGTCGTATTGCCAGGATTCCTGAGATAGGTGAGCGGCTAGTAAAATGGATAGATAGAATAGAGGAGGGAATAAAAAGTATGCTTGTGCCAGGTGCTTTTTTTGAGGAGCTTGGTATAAGATATATAGGGCCTATTGACGGACATAACATTGCAAACATGATCCAGACTTTTTCCCTGATTAAAGAATTTGATACGCCTGTTGCTGTACATGTCATTACGGAAAAAGGCAGAGGGTTCAAGCCCGCGGAATTATCGCCGGAGCGGTTTCATGGTCTTGGAAAATTTGATCCTTGTACTGGAGAAGTAATAAAAAAAGAAAATTTCTCACTAACATTTTCCGATGCATTCAGCGAGAGCATAACAAATCTTGGGACTAAACACCAGGATGTTGTAGCTATTACGGCGGCGATGTGTTTCGGTACCGGATTAAAAAAGTTTGCAGAAAAATTCCCGGACAGGTTTTTTGATGTTGGTATTGCGGAGGGGCATGCGGTTGTTTTTGCCGCAGGTTTAGCCGCGAACGGATTACGTCCGGTGTTTGCTGTATACGCAACGTTTCTCCAAAGAGCGCTATCCTCGGTTTATCATGATATTTGTATCCAGAATCTTCCTGTAATAATATGCGCGGACAGGAGCGGGATAGTCGATGATGGGCCAACACATCATGGCATTTATGACCTATCTTATTTGAGAACACTGCCAAATATTTCAATAATTCATCCATCTACTAAAGAAGAAATGGATTTGTTGCTGGAATTTGCTTATGAGTCTAAGTCTCCAGTAATAATAAGATATCCCAAGGCTTCAATTAACGGGAGTTATGAATTTAGACCTGAAAAATATAGTTGGGGAAAATCATTGCGCCTGAAAGAGGGAACTAACGTGTCAATTTGGGCTACTGGTGCTGAATACCAGACAGCTTTTCAGGTATCAGAAATCCTTGAGAAAGAAAAAATAAGTTCAGAAATTATTAATTCTCTGTTTATTGTGCCATTTGATAAAGACACTTTGCAACAGGTTGCATTTTCTAAACTGATAGTTACGATTGAGGATAACGCGATTGTTGGAGGGCTGGCGTCAATAGTTGATGAAACACTAATAAACTTCAAACATAAAGGGGTCTTGCACTTTGGCTGGGGAAATGAAGTTGTTCCTCACGGAACTGTTAAAGGAATAAAAAAACGTTTTAATCTTACTCCAGATAAAATAGCATCTAAAATAATAAAGAAAATTAGCCACAAATAAATCCGAATGTTCACTAATTTTTATGAAATATCCTAATATTGATCCGGTCGCTATTAGTTTTGGTGCCATAAAAATTTATTGGTATGGGATAATGTATCTTTTAGGATTTTTAGCTGCTTGGGGTCTGGGTTTGTATCGTTCAAAGAGAATAAAAGGGCTTTGGACTACTGAACAGATTTCCGATCTGATTTTTTATGCAATGATGGGGGTTCTTTTAGGCGGACGATTGGGGTTTGTTATTTTTTATGATTTTTCTCATTATGCTTCAACACCATTGGATATATTCAGAGTCTGGGAAGGCGGCATGTCATTTCATGGAGCTACTATCGGGGTGATTATAGCATTTATATTATACGCCAGGAAAATAGGAAAAAACTTGTTTCAGGTTGGTGATTTGATACTTCCTACTGTTCCAATAGGGCTTGGAGCGGGAAGGCTTGGGAATTTTATTAATGCTGAACTCTGTGGAAAGGTTAGCAATGTTCCATGGGCTATGGTTTTTCCCAATGACTTGTCAGGCTTGCCCAGGCATCCTTCTGTACTTTATGAATTTTGTATGGAAGGTGTAGTTCTTTTTTGCATACTCTGGATATATTCTTGCAAAGAGAGACCGAGAATGGCTGTTTCAGGAATGTTTCTGTTCTGGTATGGAGTATTTAGATTTGCTGTTGAATTTGTAAGGTCGCCGGATGTTCAGCTTGGCTACCTGGCATTCAGATGGTTGACTATGGGGCAAGTATTATCTGTACCAATGATTATTTTCGGAGCAGCGTTTATTATTTGGGGATATAAAAAACATCCGCTTATTAATGGAATAAATAGTGATGATATTAAATATCTTCGAAACAAGTGAATAGTTAAAAACAACAAGTGAACAGTTAAAGGTAAAATAATGTTTACGCCGGAACGAATTGATAGTCTGGAAGAAAATGAAATTTTTGTATTTGGCAGCAATTGCTCAGGCAGGCATGGAGCAGGAGCCGCGTATCTGGCCTGGAATAAATTCGGAGCGGAAATGGGAGTAGGGGAGGGATTAACTGGGCAGTGTTACGCTTTACCTACTATGGATGAGTTTTTCAGAACTTTGTCTCTTAACGAAATAAGAGAAAAAATTGAACGTTTCATAAGGATTTGCAAAGAGCATACTGAGAAAAAGTTTTTACTTACAAAAATTGGCTGCGGAATCGCTGGCTATTCTCCCTCTGAAATAGCTCCACTGTTTAAAGATTTTTTACCATTTCCGTCCAACCTAGTATTACCTCGCGAGTTCCATGAAATATTGTATAAATGATTTATAAAAAAACAGCTTATTTACTGCCGGGGACGTTGAAATCGCTGAGAAAAATTTTTATAATATCACTATCGATGAGTCATATATATTGCGATATACTCTTCCTAGAAAAGTTTAATAGTATAGGTAAGGAAAAAGTTCATGACGAAATTAACTAATTGGATAATAATTTCTCTTTTGGGCTTAGTAATATGCATACCTGTTTTTTCGAATCAATTGGAATGGAAAGAACTGCTAAGTTATGATATCAAAAATATGGAGAATATTGAGCGTACTGCTTCTCCTGCGTTTATAGCTAATACTTCGGGAAGCACCTATCCTTTACAACTGGTGTATGTTGACTTTCCAGATGTTTACTTTGTTGGTGCTTATGGGCCAGGCGACCAACGGCCTGGAGCATATATAAGCATTGATAAGTTAGATACGGTTGCTGCTATAAGAGATATAAAAATTATTACTGATTCTATAGGCTATCCGCTTGTAGCTTTTATGTCCAGAACAGTTTTTAGTAACGATTTAGTTTATGTGTCATTATCTGACGAAACTAATCAGTGGCAATCTCCACAACATTTATTAGGATACAGTAGTATTAATACGCTGTTTCTTTGTCCAGGTGATCAGATTAGAGGCATATTGGTAAGAAATAATAGAAGCTGTTGCTGTCGTAACTTTACTACCGGGGAAGTGAAGAAAAATTTAAATCTGGAAGGCAAAATTTGCGATGTGTTATCAGATAAAAAATATTACTATGCAAGCAGTTTTATAAAGTCACAAGGTAAAGAGGGCAAGTATAAATTTGGAAAGTATAATGTAGACTGGACCCCTTGTAAAGAATTTAAACCTATAGAAATTGATTTAAGTTTTAATGGTGCCTGGGATAGATCATGTTCCAGATTTAAACTCGATGAAGATAGTAAAATTATACCTTGTGTTGTATGGTGTGATTATAAAGGTCAAGAAATCCGTGCTATATTGGGCGGCGGAGGACAATCAAATTCAGAGCTGGTCTGTAAAGTAGACATAGTCAATCCCATAAGTTTATCAGTCGATATTCTATGGTCTAGTGATTCAAAAATTTCTGGCATCCCATTTATCGCATATATTGATGGTCGTGTAGAAGATAGCAAAATACTCAAATGTGCTTTTAAACGACCTAAAGATGGGACGTGGCAAATTGATACTATTGTTGCAACAGGAGTGCAGAGAAATTCTGTTTCTACAGTTGTATATAAAAACAAAGTTTATATTGCTTATTACTGTAATAACAAACTGGTCATTAACTATGCTGATATTTCCAAGCTGCTGTAATAACGCAAATAAGCTACCTGAATGATCTTATAATTTAACTTTACTGAAAAATTAATATAATTTCAAAAATAAAACTAGAGGAGGAGAATATTTTCTTTAATATTTATTGATACTCAATGAGTAATATAAAAATAGCTTAGAAATTTTGATAATGGAGGGTATTAAACAATGAAAAAACTAGCATTATTATTATGGGTATTAGGCTTATTTACAGTAGGAGTACCGATTGTATTAAAAGCTGATGATTATGATTTGACTTTTGAGGCAACAGCAGAAGGCATTAAACGTATAAATTTTACATATGCGGGAGGTATGAAGTTTCCTATAAGTAGTGATCATAAAGCACGGGAGCAGACAAAAGCAAAGGACGTAAATGATGGGACAGCTGATTGCTATGTAGGAATAGACGATGGGAGGTGGACGAGGCTGGAGACATACGATAATGAAAAAAATCCACGTCAAAAGAAAATAAGGGTAATTTATAACCCTGCCAAAGACTCCTGGGGGCAGCTGCGCTTGTCTAAGAATTGTGCAGACTGGTTCAAAAAGACTTGCGGTTCAGACAAAGACTGGATACATACAGATATCAGTAAAAGTATGCCTGAGAAACTTTTTTTTGCTTTCAAAGGAATGTTGAAAATAGAAACTTATGATGGCAGAGTTATATATATTTTTGTATGCGTTGGAATGGGGCAAACCTCCGGAGGACGTTTAAACTGGCATTTATCAGGAGCTCCAAATTGGTATCTGAAAAGAGAGAACCTGGTACCTCCTAACTTACTGGTGGATGATGAAGGACGCACTTATGGATTTATAACTGCAGATAGTAGCTATCAAAGCGGGCAGATTGGTTACTACGGTCAACAATATATTTCATTCTACCTTATCAAGGCAGTTGATATCGATAAGTTTCGCATATATTGATGACAACAAAAACAGCTCTTTCCATTAAAATGCTGAAAGAGCTATTTTCTCTAGGATAATTCCAGTCACTAAACCATGCTGTTGTTTTGAAAATATGGAAAATCGTTGTTCTTTCTTTTTACACTAATAAGAATCTCAATTTAGCTGCTACGGGCATTAAGCAGTGAGTCAAAATTTTGACCTATTAAGAAACACATCAATTTTGCGTCAATGCTGTCTCCTACATTGTTTCGTTCTTTTAAAAACGGTGCAATTTTGTCTTGTTCAATTAGAAAGACCTGAATATCCTCAGTGGCATCATGTGCAACGGAAGGAGTGTTGTTTTCTGGTAAATCTTCATCTAATTCAACAAGAGCTATAGCTACGGATTCATTGGTCATTCCGGGAGAGCTAAGAGCTGGAGGAATAATTTTTTTTATTTTTCCGACATATCCTGTCTCTTCTTTGAGTTCCCTTACAGCTGCAGATTCAAAAGATTCATTCTCATCCACCAATCCGGCAGGGAATTCTATTACATAATTATTTATTGGCGGTCTGAATTGCCGGACGAGGACAATTTTTCCACTATGGGACATCTTAGCTATTATTATCACGGCTCCTCTTTTCGTCGTGCGGCTCACATTTTCCCAATGCCGCATATTTCCATGAGAATCACTATAGGTAATTGTTTCAAAATTGAGCCATTTCCCGGCGTATATAACTTCTTTTTTAATGACATAGAGTTTTTTATTTTTGTTCATAGCATAACTGTTTGAATTTCTGTAACTTGAATTATAGGCTAGCTGAGATACAAAATCATCGACTAATCCGAAAAAAAAGTTGTATTTGGAAAATACACTCCTGACAAAGAAAGATGTATAGCATTAGATCTATACTGATAAAAGAAAAAGCACAACCAGAAAACGATATCGAAATCAAGGGTCGATACACATAAATCTAAAAAATGTCTTTATTATTGACATGGTTTACAGTAACAATCAAATGATGTCTATATCATGCAAAACTTATTTAAATTTTATTGATTCTTTGGATCCTAGTTTTTTAGAATCAACTTTGCCTGTATTTTGGGTATCTTCTATCGGCGTGGTTTTTCTTCCGTTTTTGACCAGCCACATTCATAGCACCTCCAATATTTAGTATGACGGTCCTCACAGTATGAGCTTATGGTGTATTTCCGCACCCCGGACAGCTCACGAGGTCGATGTCTGAGATGCGTTCATAGCGCACAGTTTAAACTCAGTCCACTTATCAGCAGACTGGAATTTACGGCGCGCTATTTTGTCTAACAATCCGAATGCGATAGTCGTCCGCACGATTTTCTCGACACTAGCCTCATCAAAATCTTTCTTTACCGCTTTCGCGATTGCTACAACATCATCGTGGTTTAATTGATCTAAGCAATAAATGTAATCATCATAAAGTTGCTGCCCGTCAACACTGTACAATGGTGGAACACACCCCGCACACCACAGGATAGCGGCACTCAAATAACACCCAATCATTTTTCTCATTATAAAATCCTTTCTTTTTAGTACGTTTTTCACTGAATTACGTATTATTTTAATCCTAGTCAAACAACTGTCAACAACGATTTTCAATTTCTGAAAAATTTCATGTAAAACTTATTTTTATCTGTGCTTATATCTGTTTATGCAAAGCCAAAAATAATTGAGTTTGTTGAATTTTCTAACAGACTATATATCTTTACAAATCAATTCTAAAAACTAATCGGAGTATATCATTAATGAAAAGGATATTATTTATTGCTGCTGTTTTATCATTAGGGATCTTGCTTGCCGGATGTTCGCAGAAAAAGTCAAACCTTGAGAATGCTAGTGCAAAGGGCATACTTTATGTTGGTAATGGGGTCGAACCGCAGGATCTTGATCCGTCTATAGTTACAGGGGTTCCGGAACAGAGAATAATTTCAGCTCTGTTTGAAGGGTTGGTTTCTGAAAATCCACAAACTTTGCAGCCAGAACCTGCAGTTGCTGAGTCATGGAATATGAGTAAAGATGCTCTTACATACACTTTTAAACTCAGAAAAGATGCAAAGTGGTCAGACGATACGCCCGTTACTGCTCAGGATTTTGTTTATGCCTATAATAGGATTCTTTCTCCAAAACTGGGAAGCCAAAATGCTTGTATGCTTTATTGCATGAAAAACGCTGAAAGGTTTAATAAAGGTACCATTTCTGATTTTAAAGATGTCGGAGTAAAGGCTATTAATGATCACGAATTGCAGATTACTCTGGAGAGACCTATTCCCTATTTCCTTTCGCTGATAGTTCACATGTCATGGTTTCCTTTGCAGAAAAAGACTATAGAAAAATTCGGGGCTATAGATCGGCGCGGGACTAAGTGGACATTGCCTGAAAATTTTATCGGGAATGGCCCTTTTGTATTGAAAGACTGGAAAATTAATAAAGTAATAAAAGTTGTGAAAAATCCGTATTATTGGGATGCAGACAACGTAAAACTTAATGAGATAGATTTTTTCCCAATCAGCGATAATCAGGCAGAAGAAAGAACTTTCAGGGCAGGTCAGCTTCATATGACATATACGGTTCCCACCAGTAAGATAGATTATTATATGAAAAATAAACCGGATTTAATTAAAATATCTCCATATCTGGGAACCTATTATATTGCGTTTAATGTGCAGAAATCTCCATTTGATAAGGTTCTAGTCAGAAAGGCGTTTTCTCTTGCTATTGATAGGAAAAGTTTAGTAGAGAATGTTGTAAAAGGCGGAAGAATTCCGGCTGATAGTTTTACTCCTCCTAATACTGCAGGGTATACTGCTTCTACTAAATTACTTTATGATATTGAGCTTGCCAGGAAATGTCTTGCTGATGCCGGTTATCCGGATGGTAAGAGATTCCCTTGTGTTGAAATTACGTACGGGACTTCAGAACGCAATAGGCAGATTGCAGAAGCTGTTCAGGATATGATTCAAAAGAATTTAAACATAAAAGTCGCTTTAGTTAATAAAGAGTGGAAAATGTATCTGGATTCTTTCAGAACCAGAGATTTTTTTCTTGCGGCTACCGATTGGATTGGTGATTATAATGATCCTTTGACTTTTCTTGGAATGTGGACTTCTGATAGTATGAATAATAGGGCACGCTGGCAAGATAAAGATTACGATAAATTAATGACAGAAGCTTCTGCTTCTCTTGATCAGAATAACAGATTTGAAGCTTTCAAAAAAGCTGAATCGCTACTGATGGAACAAGTACCGATAATTCCTCTTTTCTACTATACTTCTATGAAACTTCTGGTTCCACAGTTAAAAGGTTGCTATCCTAATATTCTGGATCATCATCCGTATAAATACATGAGCCTAGAAAAAAAATAAAGACAACGTGCTAATGGATACCAAGAAAGAAAGATTAATTCCAGTGCATGGCGGATACAGAAAACTAAAGAGTTTTCAAATAGCTCAGTTGGTTTATGATGTTACGGTTCGGTTTTGCGAAAGATATGTAAGCCGCTTCAGTAGAACTTACGATCAGATGGTTCAGGCAGCGCGAAGCGGGGTTCAGAATATTGCAGAAGGGAGCCAAGCTTCAGGAACATCAAAAAAAACTGAGCTAAAGCTTACAAATGTAGCAAGAGCTAGCCTTGAAGAGTTGAGACTTGACTATGAGGATTTTTTGAGGCAACGCGGATTGCCGATGTGGGAGCACGATCACCCGGCTTTGAAGCGATTCAAATTCAGCCAGTGCAGCACTTTAGCGGAGGTTCAACAATGGGCTGAAGAAGAAAGAAAGCAAAGTCTTACCAAAGAAAAACACCAACTGTCACGGACAAGCACGGACTCTAAAAACAGTGAATTTGTCTGTGAGTATCCTTGTCAGTCTGTGCCGACATCTGCAATGATTGCCAATGCAGCTCTTTCCCTTTTAAACCTTTGCTGCTATCTTCTCGATCGTCAGTTAGCGGCTCAGGCAGAGGTTTTTGAGAAGGAAGGTGGTTTTACCGAAAGGCTTTATAGGGTGAGACAAGATAGAAGGGAAAATAAATGACGAAACTCTACAAAACTTGAGATTAAACTATTATGTATTTTTTTTTATTCAAACGATTTTTGCATGCTATTCCGGTTTTATTCGTAGTAGCTACTATTACTTTTTTCTTGATAAGGGTTGCTCCAGGCGGACCTTTTAGTTCTGAAAAAAATTTACCACCTGAAGCTATTGCAAATTTAAACAGCTATTATGGGTTGGAAAAACCGATTTATCAGCAATATTGCGAATATATGCTTAATCTATTTAGAGGTGACATGGGGCCTTCATTTCAGTACACAAACAGAACCGTATCAGGAATGATAATGGCAGCCTTTCCTGTATCTTTTGAACTTGGGCTTATGGCTATGGGGTTTGCTTTGGTTTTGGGCGTCTGCATGGGGGTTTTTGCCGCGACCAAACCTAACAGCTTAAGAGATTATCTGTCTATGTCTTTTGTTATGCTAGGAATATGTGTGCCGCCATTTGTTTTAGGTCCTATTTTAATATGGTTTTTTGCTATAAAACTGGAATGGTTCAATGTTTCTGGGTGGGAGAGCTTTCGGGACTGTATCCTTCCAGTTATAACACTCGGTACTATTTATGCGGCTAATATAGCCAGGCTGGGCAGGGCGGGGATGCTCGAGGTACTATCACAGGATTATATAAGAACGGCAAGAGCCAAAGGTGTTCCTGAAATATTGGTAATAGTGAAACATTCTCTTAGAGGAGGATTATTGTCGGTTGTTTCTTATATTGCTCCGGCAATTGCTGGTGTCATAACTGGTTCTTTTGTAGTTGAGACGATATTTCAAATCCCCGGGCTCGGCAAACTTTTTGTTCTGGCTGCTTTTAATCGTGATTATACCATGATTATGGGAACAGTTCTTTTTTATGCTGTAATGATAATAATCTTTAATACTATTGCGGATGTAATTCAGATTATTATGAATCCGAAACGCTCTTTTACTGAAGGGTAATAAAAATGTTTTTTTTGAAAAAGTTTTCGATAAAAAGAGACAAGTTATCTATTGAAGAAGAAGGACATTCTTTGACAAGAGAAGCATTGTTAAGGTTGAAAAAAAATAAACTGGCTATATTTGGATTATTTTTTCTTTCAATTTTAGTTCTCTTTTCGTTGTTGGGACCTTATGTAGTGTCTTACAGTTATTACAGACAAGACCTTGGACTGGGTGCGGCAGCTCCGTCTTTTGTTCATTTATGCGGGACAGATCTGCTGGGACGCGATTTGCTAGTGAGAATGATGTATGGCGGCAGGGTTTCGTTGGCTGTTGGAATATGCGCTACTTTTGTTTCTCTTACAATAGGTGTTGTTTATGGAGCTATATCAGGTTATTTCGGGGGAAGATTGGATTCATTAATGATGAGAATAGTTGATATTATATATGCTCTTCCATTTACCATGCTAGTTATAGTATTAATGGTTTGGCTAGGGAGAAATTTTATATTAATATTTGTTGCTATTGGAGCCATTGAGTGGTTAACTATGGCAAGAATTGTTCGTGACGAGGTTCTTTCTTTAAAGAACAGAGAATTTATTGAAGCGGGCAGGGCGATAGGATTGCCGGGATGGAAAATAATCTTCAGGCATATAGTTCCAAATCTTTTAGGAATAATTGTCGTTTACATTACCCTTACGATTCCAAGAGTGATGATGGTTGAGTCATTTTTAAGCTTTCTCGGACTGGGAATACAACCACCCATGAGTTCCTGGGGGTTGCTGATAAAAGACGGTGCACAGGTTATGGAAGAATATCCCTGGATGCTTTTCTTCCCCGGCATGCTGTTTTCTCTTACATTGTTTTGCCTTAATTTTGTCGGAGACGGTTTGAGAGATGCTCTGGATCCCAAAATGAAAGATTAGTTCTTAAAAAGTGTTTTTTTGATTTTTGATGTCCATTGCCATGGATTATCTCCTGGCCAGCTGAATATTATTGCCAAAATTACGCATATTCCTGAAAGATAAGGGTAGAACGCATATTTCATTACACTTATTGGAGACAAAATTCCCATTCCTACGAAGCTTACAGACAAAAGTATTTGCGCTCCATAAGGGATTATTCCCTGCGTTGATACGGAAAATATATCAAGCAAGCTAGCACTTCTTTTGGGAGCTATTGAATATTTGCCGGCTATTTCCTTGGCTATAGGGCCGGTTACTATTATAGCTATAGTGTTATTTGCTGTACACAAATCTACTAAAGTTACTAGAATACCTATACCAAATTCAGCACCTTTTTTGCCATTTATTCTGTTTCGCAGTATCCCGAGAATCTGGCTTATCCCGCCATTATATTTTATTACTTCGACTACTCCACCAAGTATGGCAGAAATCAAAACCAAGTCCATCATGCTGTTAATTCCCCTATGTATAACATCCAGCAGTTGCCATATATCAAATGACGCGGATATAAATCCGATGATAATTGACGTTATTATTCCGGTAATTAAGACAATAAAAACATTGACTCCTAATAAAGAGATAAGAATCACAATTAAGTAAGGTACTATTTTATAAAGCTGATACTCTTCATGAGAAATAGCTGTGTCTATTTTGTATAACCCGGCAACGTAATAGAAAAGTATAAAAGAAAGTATCGCGGCTGGCAAGACTATGAAGAAATTCATTTTAAATTTGTCTTTCATTTCGCAGCCTTGCGTTCTTGTAGCTGCTATAGTGGTGTCTCCTATAAAAGAAAGTCCATCGCCAAACATGGCTCCACTTAAAACAGCGCCCAATACTAACGCAACAGGAAATGGCGTATGCTGAGAAATGCCTACTGCCATGGGTCCCAATGCTGCAATTGTTCCCATAGAAGTTCCTATCGCCAGAGAAATAAAACATGCTACAGCAAATATCCCTGGAATAAGGACGGGTGCGGGGAGAATGCTTAGCGCCAGATTAATTGTAGAACTTACTGCGCCGGTTTCCTGTCCTATGCTTGAGAAAACTCCGGCCAAAATAAATATTATGCACATAATAATTATAGTCGGGTTGCCCGCGCCTCTGGCAAATACTTCAAGTTTGTTGTCTGTTTTTTCTCTGCGGTTCATCCATATTGCCACTACCGCGGCTAAGAGAACAGCTACAGATATCGGAACCTTATAAAAATCTTTAATTACCAGAGAAGTAACAAGATAACTTCCTAAAAAAACAAAGAACGGCAGTAACGCATAATATCGCTTTTTCCCTTTATATCCTCTTGACATAAAGATACCTTTTTAAAGCTTACTCTTGGATTGTATTCCAAACAATCCAGTTTTCGAAATTTTTCATACTAAAACCAGCTGCAAAGATAACCGTAGCTGTTGAATTTTCCAGCAAACTATGTAATTTCACAAAAAAAACGGAAGTCTAATCAGCTTTAATCGGCCTATATGTTTTTTGTATGCTTTTCGTGTTAAAACATAGCATAAAAAAGCGTTAAATATTGTAAACTTTTAGGATGATTTGAGGCTGTTAAGGGGAATAATATGGCGGAGAGACAGGGATTTGAACCCTGGGACGACCCAAAAGGCGTCAATGGTTTTCGAGACCACCCCGTTCGACCACTCCGGCATCTCTCCAAAAATAAGAACTACAAGATACTATTAATCCTGAAGATTTTCAATACACCAGATATTCGTAATATTGAATGCCATTGTCGGATATAGTTGTTCCTATCTTGAGAGAAACTATCATCATTCTTTCATAGTACCCTTCTCCTTGGGAGGCGCTTATAACAAGCGTGTAATATCCAGAATCTTGAAATGAGAACTGCTGGGTGAGTTTCATCATGTAATTCGTGTCAATAAAATTATATATCGAAAGGTTGCTATCGCCTTTCAACCAGTTATCTCTTCCCTGAATTATGGCATTTGCTTCATCTGCATTAAAATTACACTGTGCCATAATCATAGCTTTATCAGCAGAGAAAAAATTTATTTTATTGGCATAAAAATACATGCCATGAGGCGGGATAATATTAAGTTCCGAAAGCCTTCCGAATTGATTGGGAGTAAAAATATCACCTGCACCTGGAATCCAGAGCACTTCATCTTTATATTCCAGCTGGTCATTTCTTGGAAGAGGTGAAAGCCCCATACTAGTATAATCATCTTTATTCATTCCATTAGCACTTCTTCCACCTAATCCTGAATTAATATAATCTGAAAATCTGTCCATAAACACCTTAATGCTTGTAACAATTGCCGGGGACATACTGTAGGCTTGAATCAAAGCTTGTAAGGCTTGGGCACCGCTCGAGCCTGAAATGTTAAAGCCCGAAGCCATATCAAATATCCTTGCGGTAATTTTTGTATCATAATAGTGAATAGAGATTGGCCTTCCTGTAGCTACATATTTACTAGTGGATGAGTCCGAACTGGATTTATCGAAACGATTCGCTACATTTCTGGTGGTATTCTTCTGCAGGTCACTCATCATAAGCCATAGCAGTCTTGATATTGCGCCTTCGGCCAAATATGAAGAAATAGCCCTGTCGGTTTCGACTTTTATTTTTCTCGCAGACTTTTGCGATATCGTAACTATTGTAGAACTTATCATTCCAACCAGTACAAGAAAAGATAAAACAACAATAAGGGCAGCACCTTTTTCTTTCATAATTGCAGCCTACCTCTCATTCTTGTGCCTAACGATTCAAATTGTCCAGACCCTGCTGTTCTTCTAAGCCAATATTCTTTTGTTCCATTTTTCCACTCTATTGCCACCTGAATAGCCAGAGGAATATCATAATTTCCGATACTGTTACTCCATGAACGCTTCCAAACGATTTGACCATTATTATCAACGTCAGCATATGAAAAAGATAAGCTTCTTACTTCAGTTGCAAGTATTTCCTTGTCTGCGGATTTCAAAGTAGATTGATCCCATGGCAATATTGGGATTTTTTTATATACAGCTACAAGATTATCTTGTTCAAGATAAAACTGTATAAATCTTATACCGCCATCATCGGACCCTACAATTCTGTGCAAATACGCAAAAGAAACTTTATTGGTATCACCGGAAAAAACAGATCTTCTATTACGATTATTATCTTTCCAATAAAAAGGAACAGCATTTCTGATTGAGGAGGTAAAGACTCTATCAAGAACTTGATATTTTTCGAGTTCATCGCTTTTGTTTGATACTTTTCTCAGGCTCTGCTGGATAGTAAATATTCCACTGCCGAGTATTGACATAATCACGGCAAAAATAAAGATCGAGAGTATCATCTCAAGCAAAGTAAAGCCGCTGTCAGAGTGAAACTTGTTCATTTTTAACTATTTTATCAACTTTTACTTGTGAAATTATATTACCATAAGAATCTCTTATTCCAATATTATATGTAATGAGTTTAAAATTGCCCAAAACCGAAGATACGTCGTCTTTAGAGAGATCATTACAATTCGTTATGGTACATTGTGCCGAATACCCGTTGTATGGAAAATAGTCAGGAGGAATACTCTTATCGGCTCCGCATAAAAGGTAGTACTCAGCAGCCTGCGCCAATAAATGTTCCTTAAACCAGGTATTATAAGCCCTATCAAGCCTTTTTTTTGATAATGAGACCATAGACATAGCCGCGAGAATACCCATTGCGAGAATTGCTATGGCTATTATTACTTCCAATAGGGTAAATCGTTTCCAGAGATTTTTCTTCATTTTAATCATTAACAGTAACTACCGGCATACCTGTCAATTTAGACGTCTTAATTGTTGCTATGTGTCCTGAATAAATTATCTTCATAGCCGGACCGCTTGCAGAACCATCAGAAAAAAAAGTAAACCTTTCAGCGTCTGGCTTGCTGTCATCGAATTCAATACCAAGGAATTCTGGGAGATCATAGTTGAGGTATTTTATTTTTCTGAGCGACATATCCTCAGGATAAAACTTATCATCCTTATACAAAATAACTATTTTATTTCCTGTAAGTTTGGATTGATTTGCTGCCTCGATTAGAACAGTTTCGATTCGTTCAAGAGCATTCCTGAAAGAAAGATAGGCAGGAATCTTACCTATCCTGCCTATTACCAATCCTATCAACAAAGTCGAAATTGCCATTACGCAAATCAGCTCAATAAGAGTAAAATACCTCTTAGTTGTTCCAATTGCCAATAACTGTGTCACTGCTGCCTCCTCCTTCAGGACCATTTTCCCCATAACTATATAAATCGTAATCTCCATATTTCCCGGGAGACTGATAGACATAGTCATTTCCCCACGGATCTACCGGGATCTTTGTTGCCTGAAGATATGGACCATTCCATTTTTTTGAACCTGAAGAATTTGTAATAAGATCATTTAAACTTTTTGGCGGCTTGCTATTGTCAAGTTGATAATCTCCTATTGCCTGTCCCAAAAGTGCTATTTGTTGTTTTGCCGCGCTTATTCTCGCTGTTTTCACGTGCCTGAAATACATTGGTGTGACAACAGCAGCCATCAAAGCTATGATGGCAATTACTATTACCATTTCCATTAGGGTGAAACACCTTTTACTTCTTCTCTTTAACATTTGAGACCTCCTGTTTTTTTAAATTACTAATTTTAAATTACGAATTAATAATTAGTAATTATTAATTGTTAATTATTAATTGATTATATATTGTTCATTTCCATAATAGCAAGAAATATTGAAATAACAACAGTCAGTACGACAACTGCAAGAAAGAGAATTACCGCTGGCTCAAATAAAGAGAGGAGTCGTTTTACTTTGAGCTTCATTTCTTTCTCAAGCTGTTCGTTAACTTGCCCCAACATTTCCCCCACACTGCCAGATTCTTCACCTATTTCCAGCATCTGCAAGACAATTTTTGGGATATATTCGCTTTTTGCCAAAGCCTTGGAAAGTTTTTTCCCCCCTTTAAGTTCAGCATTGATATTAGTTAGAGATTTAGATATATCCCTGTTTTGTAAAACCCTTGATGCAATAGTAACTGAACTTATTAAATGAACATTATTTTTTATCAGTACAGACAAAGTTTTTATAAATTGTCCGACTTCCATAGTGGAAGCTATATTCCCAATAAGAGGAAGCCTGAGCATTTTTCTATCCCACCATGCTCTTCCTTTTTCATCTCTTCTTATTTTTACTATAGTAAAAGCTATTCCTGCTATCAAAAGAATCCAAACCCACCAGCCTCCTGTTAATATATCGCCAATCCAGGCCATTATTTGAGTAGGCAAGGGCAGGGGTTTTCCCATATCTATAAATATTTTGGTAAATTTCGGAACAAAAACCGCAAAAAGAAGAACGATCACTATAAACGTTACAAAAACTATTACGCAGGGATAGATAGAACTAGTTACTATGAATTCTTTGGTTTCTCTTTTATAGTCGAGGAAATGTTTAAGCTCTATCATTACATCAATAAGTGCGCCTGACTCTTCTCCAGCTTCTGTAAGGTTAGCGTAAATTGAAGGGAAATACTCGGGTTTACTTCTTATAAGTTCTGACAGTTTTTTACCTTCATGTAGTCCTCTCCTAAGGCTGTTAATAATTTCTTTCTGGAACTTATCTTCTGTTCCGTCGGCCATAATACCGAGAGCTCTTTCAATTTGTATGTGAGCACGCAGCAGCGGAACTAACCTGTCGGTAAATTCATAAACATTAAACGTATTCTTACTAAACAGCTTAGAAAGCTTTCCCTTAGCTCCGGCGCCTCCTTCTCCATAACTTTCTAAAGGAATAAGACCTCTTCCTCTTAAACGTTTCAAAGAATCTTGCGGATTGTCTCCTTCTATGGAAATATCAAAAACTTTACCAGTCCTGTCTGAAACTTTGTATTTATACATTCCCATATTGACAACCAATAATTGATAACTGACAATCTAATTTATTCGTTCTTTGCGGCTATTAGGACCTCTTCCTTGGTAGTTAATCCCAGCTTAGCCTTATTAAGACCATCTTCAAGCAGCGGAATCATTCCGTTCTTAACAGCTATTTCATTTAGAGTAGCGCTATCTGAATTTTTGAGAATGGCTTTCTTGACTTCATCGTCAATTACTAATAATTCAGATATTGCAATTCTCCCCTTAAAACCTGTTGATCCGCAAGTTTTACACTTGATAGACCTGTCAAACTGGCTTTTCCCATTACATTCTTTACAAATTCTACGAACAAGGCGCTGAGACAACACAGCAACTATTGAAGAAGCTATAAGAAAACCTTCTACGCCCATATCAAGAAGCCGGCTTATAGCACCTACTGCGTCATTGGTATGTAATGTACTCAAAACTAGATGTCCGGTAAGAGCCGCATTGATAGCAATATCGGCAGTTTCCCTATCTCTTATTTCTCCAACCAGTATTATATCAGGGTCCTGACGAACTATATTCCTGAGCCCACTGGCAAAGTTAAGCCCTATTTTCGGGTTAACCTGCATTTGAGATAATCGTTCAATCCTGTATTCAACCGGATCCTCAATTGTAATAATTTTTACATCCGGAGTATTAAGCTGAGACATGATACTATAAAGAGTAGTAGTTTTGCCGCTGCCGGTAGGTCCCACAACGAGTATAATTCCATGAGGAAGAGTAATTATCCCCTCGAATTTTTGTCTCACTTCCTCACTCATGCCTGTATTTTTCAGGTTGAACACCATAGCGTCCTTTCTTAAAAGACGCAGCACTATGCTTTCACCAGTCAGCGTAGGTATCGTATTAATACGGATATCTATGTCGCTTTTTCCCAGCTGAACATTTGTTCTTCCGTCTTGAGGGAGTCTGCTTTCAGCTATGTTAAGGCCGCCTATAAGTTTTATTCTGGAAGCAACAGCAGGATACTGATGAATCGAGCCTGACATAAATTCGTTAAGAATACCGTCTATTCTAAATCTGACAATATACTTGTTTTCTTCCGGTTCAACATGAATATCACTCGCATTAGTTTCTATCGCGCGCGAAAACATTTCATTGACTAGTCTAACTATTTTTGCCTCTGAAGCCATATTGCGTAAAGCTTCTTCGCTATCTGCGGCCCCTAACGCTTCAATTTCATCTTCATCCTTTTTTTCTTTATTGTAAACTTCTTGTATCAGCCTTTCCAATACGCTTCTTCTGCCAAAGCTAAAAGTAACATCAAGATTAAAAACACATTTAAAAATATAGTAAATAGTGTCTTTTCCATACGGATCAGCTAAAACTATTTCTATAGAATTTTCATCCCATTTGAATGGAATACAGCATTGGGTTTCAAGATATTCCAGGGAAATATCGGGATATTGTTCTACCGTATTAAGTTCCTCTTCTTCTCTTATTCTTAGCCCAAAGACCTTTGAATAAGTTTTTAGAAGTTCCATTTCAGGAAGCATTCCTCTACCGGAAAGATCCCAGTCCAGCTTTTGTCTTTCTCTGGGTGGGATTTCCGCAGGATATCGTTCATATAACCTGGAAAACTCTTTTGATAGCGTATTTAATTCTTCATAAGAAATCATATTATTTTCGAAGTTTATGGATATTACTTTATATATATTTTCCCCTGTTCCTGCTGTTTGAAAATCTGATTCGCGTCTTTCCAGTCCTCCGAAAAGAGGTTTTTTATGCCTTCTATAGCTTCCTTGTACCTGTCAGACATAGCTTCTACATCAGAGGTCTTATTTACAATCCTGGTTGTTAGCATAACCAGTAGCTCTGTTCTCTCTATACTAGCCGTTGTATTTCCTACTAATCTGTTTACAAACGGGATATTGCCAAAAAAAGGAACCGTCTGTAGCTGATCAGACCTTTTATCTCTTATAAGACCTCCTATGATGATTGTGCCTCCATCTGGTAAAATTAGAGTAGTTGCAAGAGTTCTTTGATTTATGGTCGGAGTTGTATTAACGGTAGTGCCTGAACTTGTAGTTACTGTAGGATCTTGTACATCAGAAACAGTCTGATTAAAGTCTATACTGACAAAATTTCCCCTGGTGATACGAGGAGTAGCAGTTACAATTATCCCTGTATCTTTATATGTGAAGCTGGTTGAAACTGTAGGATTCCCTACTTGTTGCTGAGTTTGCATTTGTTGAGACTGAACAGGGATAGACTGTCCGATTGATATTTTTGCCTGAGTATTGCTCTGAACCAGTATTTGAGGAGAAGCTAATGTAGTTGCTCTTGTATTAGTTTGTAGGGCATGAACGAATACCGATTTTTTACCGTTGTCAAGAAGAAGATATTCAAAACCATACGGACTACCAGCGCTCTTTGCACCTTCTAATGTTAAATAATCCGTACCAACAGTACTAGATCCAAAAGAGTCTTTTATTTCTGTTCCTATTGAAGTATTGTTCCTAAGGGTAACATCCGCTATCATAATATCCAAAAGTACCTGTTTGGGAATAGTATCTATTCTATCAAGTAACGCTTTCATAATAGCATAGGTTCTGGGGGCAGCTTTTACAATAAGCCGCTGATTAACAGCATCTGCCATTACATTTGATAAAACATCAAAAGCGCTGACTGGAGTTTTTTTAGGAGTTTTCGAATCTTCTGGTTCAGTAGTTTTCTGGCTCTGAGTAAGTTGAGTAACATCGTATGCTGTAGCTAACGAAGCAGAGGGCGAAGAAGACAAGCCGCCACTGCCGCTACCGCTACTAGAGGGACTAGCAGAAGTTCCGCTTGAAGCAGCGGAGGTCGAACCTGTTTGCGTACCAGTAGGAGGAGCAAGAATAGCGCCTTGAACATTAAATATTACAGAAAGTGTCTGAGACAAATCGTCCGCTCTCCCATGCAATACATTATAAACATAAACCTGTGGTTGATCTCCCACATCATTCCTGTCAAGAACATCCACCCATTTCTTTATTTCATCAATTACCTCTGTATTGGCAGCGGATACTACAAGCAATTGAAGGCGGTCTACCCCCTGAACATTTATAGCTCCCGGAGTCAAATCTTTCTTGGCTTGAGCACTATCCGGTGCAGAAATATCCTGAACAGGTAACCCGAGAACAGGCAATATTTTTGTAAGCTCATCAGCAATTTTTGTCGGAGGAACATTAGTACATCTAATAACTGTTTTTGGCCATACAGCTCTAGTACTGACATCAAGCATCCCAATAATAGCTTTCAGTTTCGGGACATTTGTAGGAGTCTCCACTATAAGCACAGAATTCTGATCAGCCATATCTATCAGAACAGCACCGCTAGTCATAAAAGGTTTTAACTGCTGTACTAGCGTCGAAGATTTAGCATTATTCAGTCTAAACAAAACGACGCTGACATTTGCCTCATAACTAAAACCAGGGCCCAATCGTCTTTCCTGCGACATCATGGACAACGGCTGAATGTGAACAATATTGTTATCTAAAGAACAATATGAGCCTGTAAATAACAGTATTTGTTCAAAGATCATCCATATTTCTTTTTTAGAAAGATTGGAATCTACTGTCAGCGTAACTATGCCTTTAACATTCGGATCGAGATAAAAATCAAAATCCAGGATTTTTGCAAACACCGGAACTATTTCACCTATAGGAGCCGCGTTGTAAGACATACTAACATGGTTAATTTCTCCAAAATCTTTTTGTTTTTCTTCGAATACACTGTAAAAAGGCTTGCCTGAAGATGCAGAACCTGTACCACTCTTTCCATCATAAAGAGAACCTACTGTCTTCAAGTCAAAGGCTTCTTGTGTGCCAGATGCGGCTTTGATGGCATCGCTGGATACGTCGGCAAGCTTTTCTTTCTCCTGTATAGGAAGTATGTTGCTCTTATAATTATCAGGATTCTCTTTCTTGTTATCAAGAACTTTATCCAAGGGGGTATTTTTACAGGATACTAAAAAAACATAACCTAAAACTAGAATAAGCAGAATAATAATTTTTTTCATAGACAATTTATACCGTTTTTAAGGTTGAATTTATTTCCAATTTTATTCCTGATTTTATTATTGACAATATCATTTAGGGCCATACCCCTGAAAAATACCTTGAGATTGAGCACTCGAACCACTGCTTTTGTCAGGAGTTACTGGAAGTAGAAGACCTGTGCCTGGTTGCCTGGAAGAAGCAGCTGTTCCCTGGGCACCGGATATAACTGTTACCGGCGGTTTTACTAAGACTTTAGAAGCCTCACTCATTCTTTTTAGACTATTATCACTGGAAAAAGTCATATTGAGTTTAAACGACTCTTTGCCACTATGCAGCATAATAAAATCATTTCCTACAGACTCTAGAATTAAACCATTAGGAAGCCTATCCCCAACTTTAAATACAGTCTTTGGAGGCGGTCTGAATTTATGTTTTTGCATACCGGAAGAATCGTCCGATTGCCTTGAACTGCCATATCCACTAGAGGCTAAACCTTTACCTGATTCTCCTGTTTTGAAGAGAATAACTGCTCCTTTTGTATTTCCATCATCAAAAATTCCTACAAGTTCGACATGTTTCAGACCTTCTGAACCAGAAACGCCTGTTCCCACACCTTCTCTATTTGGATCAAAAAGATTTTTTTCCCATACATCGTTGGGAACAGCATGTTGAAGAGTATCTTTCTGAGCCGCTAATTCCTGAATATTCAAGGCGGGACTATTCTTTATAAGATTGTCAGTCAATTTTACCATATTTTTATCTATTACATAAGGGTGATAAGATAATAGCATTATCGCATATATAGCTATAAAAACAGCCAAAATCGGAATTAAAGCGATGTAAACAAATTTCATCATTGCTGAATTTTAGTAAACAGATTTAAAATGTCTTTATTTTCCATGTGTAAAAATTTAGCCTCTCCTGATAGATATATTGTATCAGGATTATTATAATTACCAGGCCTAAGCGAAAATCTATCCCAATACATTTTAGGAGTCGAATAAGTAAGCTCGTAGAGAAATCGTATTATCCCTTCCATACTTCCAGAACAAGATATTTCTAATTCTCCACACATTATCCCATCTCCTACTTTACTAAACCTGACAGTTCCTGTTGTATTCAATTCAACTTTGGATTTTTTTGCAGCACTAGTAATCCTATCTTGAAATTTTTCATTGATATTTCCATCTCTACCGGGTATCCAATATTGATATCTTTGCTGTATCATCTGTGTTTCTTTGCTTAAAATATCCCTGTACTCAGCTTGTTCTTTCTCCACTTTCTTCTGAAGTGTCTTTATTTCCGCTACGCTACTTTCAATAATACTGTTTCCAAAAAACGAAATACTTAAAAGGCCAAACATCCCTTCCAGTGCCAAAAGGACTATGAAGATCGAAACGACAACAATTGCCGGTATAAAAATTTTTTTATTCTTACGAGCGTATTCTACATTAAACTTTTCTGGAAACTTTAACTTATTAAAAATAGATTTTGACCATCCTGTCATAATTCAAACCATTTTAAGATTCATCTTCCGATTCGCTGATATTCTTTTCTTTTTTAACGAAATTAGTGTAGATATATTCAATACCATCACCGCTTTTATTTTTCCTGCTGTTTTGCAAGGTATAATCCTCTGACTTATAAAAATCCGATATCATTTTATCGGAGCTACCGCTTGTCTGGAACGTTAAATTAGCACTATTTCCATAGGTGTTAAGATAATTTAACCATATACTACCCGGAACTGTTTTAGTTAAATATTCTAAAAAAGCCAGAATTTCTATATCATTGGGAACTGAACCAAATACTTGCTGGATAAGAATGCCAACTTTTTGCCCTTCTGCTATTTTTTTTCTTAATGAAATATCCTCTGCAGTAAGTTTGGCCTTTTGCATCTTTAATTCTGCTAAAACCTTATACTGGTTTATTGCTTTAGTTATTGTGTAGCTTCCAAAAAGAATACCAAATCCTAAAGCAAGGAATAAAGAAAATAATTTAAGCCCTCTAAACCGTTTCGGTTTACACTCCGCGGGAATTTTAAATCCAAATTTCCTATCTATTACAAAATTATGAGAGAGCCCATATTCAGACAACACAATGCAGGGAATATAACAATCAAAATCTTCTTTGATGTATTTGCGATAGATGTCAAATACAAAATCTCTTTCATCTATGAGCTTGTCTAGAGCATTCTGTTCTTTTGGAACGGGAGACATATACCAGCCTTGAAGTTCATCAGAATCGGAGTAGAACAAATCATTCAAGGAATTCAAAAATAATTTAGTTCCCGTATACAGCGGTTCTGTTACAAAGTATGGATGAAGAATTGCATCAAATTTTATTTTTGAAGAAACAATATCTTCCAATAGTTTTTGGAAAAGCGTATTTACTACACATATTACCTTTATTTTTTCTGTCTTAGTTTTGAGACCGGAAGTAAAGAAGACTGGTCTAAACGCCCAGATTAAGCCTTCATTACTACAAGGTAAATGCCTCGGTAATTCATAAGATAAAAATTTATCTATTTCAGAAGGTTTTAAAGGAGGTGTATCCAATAGTAAATTAAATGCATTCGGCAAGCACCCGCCCAGCAAAACCCTGGCCTGTTCATCCCCGTTAAGCTCGTCATATACCTTTTTCAATCTTTCGGGAAAAGTCATGGCTTTATCTTTGCAAGAGGTATAGGCTATTACCTTTGATTTTTTTCCGCTTGCGTTGAAAACGATCCCATAGACAGACCAGTTTTGGTCCCAACTTATAGTTAAACAGGTATGAACTTCTACTATTTTTAAAATATTAATCATTCTACCACTCTATACGATAATATTTTTCTGTGATCAAGATATTATGAAAATAATTATATTAGGTTATGCAAACTTTAATAACTAGATTCTAGTGTAAGATTAAAAAAAATCCATAAATTAAAAAAAAATTAAAAATAATGATTAATTGAGACTGGAAACTGTTTTCAAACTGTTGAAGATTCGTTGTAGTTTTTCAGACAGAACATTTCTTTTTCAGTTATGGCTGAAAAACTTTCAGCATTTCATTTACGGAAGAGAGTTTTCTTTCAAGTTCGGCAAGGTGCTCTTTTGCGCTCTCGACTACTTCCTGTGGAGCGTTGTTTAAAAACTTTTGATTTAAAAGTTTTGCTTTGGACCCATTAATCCAGCCTTCAAGTTCTTTCTTTTGTTTGTTAAGTTTTGCGATTTCTGTTGCTAAATCTACGGCATTTTTCAGGGGCAGAAAAAGCGTTCCGCAATTCAATACAGCATAAGGTGTCGGCCCCTCGAAAGTTTGAGCTGCGTCACCTGAAAAAATATCTAATTTATCAGCACATAGCATATTCTTAATTATCTCGAGCTGGGAATTTATAAAATCAGAAGTTGTTTTGTTATCAATTTTCAGAGCAAAGTTCAATTTTTTGCCGGCTTGAATATTGTATATAGCACGCATATTCCTCCCTGCCCGTATGATGTCAAATTTTGACTCAACTAACGATATTGTTGCAGGATCATCTATTGCCTGCCCTATGATAGTTTTTCTGAAAGAAACCGGATATGGAGCGAACATAATAGTTTCTCCGTCTTCCAGGAATCCCATCAAGTGGGAAAGCTCTTCAGTAATATACGGCATAAATGGATGAAGCAATCTTAAAATCGTATACAATACAAAATCAAGAACAGTAAGAAACTGTTCCTTGTCTTCTTCGCCTGCAAAAATACGACCCTTTGAAGATTCTATGAACCAATCGCAAAACTCGCTCCAAACAAACTCGTAGAGTTCATGAGTAGCTATATGAAAACTGAATTTTTCGAGGTGCTTGGAAATACTTTCCACTGTTGAATTTAGTTTTGAGAGTATCCATTTTTCATCAGCTGTAAGCTTTAAAAGGTCTATATTTTTAAGGTTTTTAAAACCAGAAGTTGTTTTACCTTGCATTTGTCTGAATCTGCAAGCATTCCAGATTTTATTGGCAAAATTCCTGCCTATCTCACACTTCTCATTGCTATATCTGATATCCAAGCCAACAGGCGCTATGTAAATTATTGAAAATCTCAAAGCGTCAGCTCCATAAGCAGCAATAACTTCAAGAGGGTCAGGAGAATTTCCAAGAGACTTGCTTAACTTTCTGCCCTGTGAATCTCTGATGATGCTGGTAAAATATACATTCCTGAACGGAATATCTCCCTTAAATTCGATTCCTGCCATGATCATTCTGGCAACCCAGAAGAAAATAATATCAGGCCCGGTTACAAGATCATTAGTCGGATAAAAATATTCCTGTTCAGAGGTTTGTTCCGGCCAACCCATAATTGAAAATGGCCAGAGCCATGAACTGAACCATGTATCAAGCACATCTTCTTCCTGTTTCCAGTCGCCTGAAGCTGGAGCTTCCATTCCTACATAAATTTCCTGACTCTTCTGGTTGTACCAGGCCGGAATTCTGTGCCCCCACCATATCTGGCGGCTGACACACCAGTCCTGAATATTTTCCATCCAGTTGAAATAAACTTTCGCCCATCTCTCAGGATAAAACTTGATCTTCCCGGAATGAACAGCTTCTATCGCCGGCTTTGCAAGCTCTTTCATCTTGACAAACCATTGAGCACTAATTCTCGGTTCAATCGGTACATCACCCCTTTCGGAAAAACCAACATTATGCTTATGATTTTCGGTTTTTACTAAAAGTTCCTGCTCCTTCATCATAGCAACAACTTTTTTACGGCATTCAAAACGATCCATACCGCAAAAATTAGTACCAGCGTTTTCATTCATGGTCCCGTCATCATTTATTACATTCAACACTTCGAGGTTGTGTCTTTGCCCGGCAAGAAAGTCATTGGGATCGTGTGCCGGTGTAATTTTTACGCAGCCTGTTCCAAATTCCATCTCTGCTATCTCATCACCAATAACCGGAATTTTCCTTCCTGTCAAAGGGAGATTTACGGTTTTTCCAATCAGATATTTATATCTTTCATCCGCAGGATTAACGGCTACTGCTGTATCCCCAAGCATGGTTTCAGGCCGTGTAGTAGCTATTTCCAGAAATCCACTGCCATCTGAAAGAGGATACCTGAAATGATAAAAAACTCCATTTACTTCCTTATAGATAACTTCTTCATCGGAAAGAGCCGTTCGGGATACAGGACACCAGTTTATCATCCTTACCCCGCGATATATATAGCCTTTATTGTAAAGGTCAACAAAAACCTTTTTTACGGCATGGCTTAACCCTTCATCCAATGTAAAGCGTTTCCTTTCCCAATCACAAGAACATCCAAGCTTTTTAAGCTGTTCGATAATTGTTCCACCGTACTCTTTTTTCCATGCCCAGATCTTTTCTATAAAAGCATTACGCCCGAAATCGTGCCTTGTTTTTCCTTCCTTCTCTCTCAATGTTTTTTCAACACGGCTTTCTGTAGCAATGCCAGCATGGTCGGTGCCCGGGAACCAACAAACAGAATACCCTTGCATTCTTTTCCATCTTACCAGGATATCCTGGAGTGTATTATTTAACACATGCCCCAGCGTAAGTATCCCTGTAACATTTGGCGGAGGAATAACTATTGAGTATGTCTTTTTATTCTTGTCAATTATCCCCTTAAAATAACCTCGCTTCTCCCATAAAGGAACCCATTTTGCTTCAACGCTGGCAGGCTCATACGCCTTCGGAATATCTCTTGAACTCATTTTTCGCGCTCCATCTGTTAAATACAATAAAAAAAGCAGCCAGATTTACCCGACTGCTCTATAACTTCCAAAGCAAATAAACTTTTTCAGATATTATGCCTTCTGAACTTTGCCTGAACGAATGCAGGACGTGCAAACCTTTATTCTTTTTACCTGGCCATCCACATTGGCTTTGGTTATTTGCAAATTAGGTTTGAATGTTCTTTTGTTATTCTTTACAACGTGCATCCCGATCCCGCCCTTTTTCTTAGCAAGACCTTTCCTCGTAATTGTTCCGCCAACAACTTTTGTTTTGCCGCAAATATCACAAATAGTACTCATTCGGCTATCTCCTTCAAAAATATATAAAAACAACTATAATACCCCGAAATGGTGGGTTTGCTGGGACTCGAACCCAGGACCCCCTGCTTAAAAGGCAGGTGCATCTACCACTGAGCTACAAACCCGACGAAAAACGAAGTTATAAGTTACTAATTATTGAAGTCTAATCAAGCTGTAAAACAAAAAATACTCCAATTTTTTAATTCATAATATAGAATAGCGATATTCATTAATGTAGTTTTTCAATCCGCGGTAAATCCGATTTGCTTTATCTAAAAAAATCTGATTATACTAAAAAAAATGATTTCTGAGGGACAAAAACAAGAAAAATTTATGAACAAGAAATACAGCGTCAAATATAGTTTTGCTTTCAAGATTAGTTTATATATAACGACAAGTATTATAATAATATTTCTTTTTGTTCTTTCATATAATTACTATATAACCAGAAAGACTATTCTGACTGATGTCGAGAGTTATATGAAAATCCTGGCGTCTTCTACTATAGATAAAATTGATAACGAATTGTCAGCTGCACAACAAATTCCTGAAGATTTATCTTATGTTCTCGAATATACAACTCCTACTAAAGAAGAAATCGATAATCTTTTAAAAAATATTGTTAAAAACAATGAGCAGATATATGGCGCGCTTGTAGCATTTGAACCTTATATAATGGATAAGAGCAAATATTATTTTACCTCATATTTTTATGAGGAACCAAAAGGGATAACTCACTATGCTGATATAGGAACCGAAGAATATAATTATTTTAAAAAGGAATGGTATACTCTTCCAAAAGAATTAAACAAAGGAGTTTGGACTGAACCGTATTTTGAAAAAAAAGTAGGAATGAATATAGTTGCATATTCTAGGCCGTTTTACAAAACAATTAATGGGGAAAGGATATTTTGTGGCGTTGTCCTCTGTGAAATTAGTATTGATACGTTGAGAAAATACGTAGAAGACATAAAACTCTGTCAAACAGGATTTGCTTTTTTATTATCTTCAAAAGGTATTTATCTGGCTCATAGGAATAAAGAATATGTTATAAAGGAAAGTATTTTTTCTCTGGCTAAAAAGTATAATCACCCGGAATATATGACACTTGTAGAAAAAATGATTAACAGAGAAACTGGAATTACTGAATGTTATTCCATTTCTTTGCAAAAGGAAAGTATTATTTCTTACACGCCTCTTGCGTTTACCGGATGGTTACTGGCAATTGTGGTACCGAAGGATGAAATATTTTCCGAGTTGAGTTCTATTACCTTGGAACTATTTCTAATGGGATTATTTGGCTATTTTTTAAGCTTGGTGTTTATAATCATTTTTGCAAAAAAAATAACATTTCCCTTAGTTAAACTGACAAATGCTACTGATAAAATAGGAAAAGGCGATTTTGAAACTAAAATCCCAAATATTTCTTCTACAGACGAAATAGGTATACTAAGTCGTGCATTTTGCAGCATGCAGGAAAATCTGGTAAAATATATAACTAGTTTGAAAGAAACCACTGCAGCTAAGGAAAAGATCGAGCAAGAGCTCAGTATAGCTCGCGAGATACAGCAAAGTTTGTTGCCCCATAAATTTCCGCTTCTAAAACAAATTAGCTTATACGCAACCTTGATTCCTGCAAAAGAAGTTGGAGGAGATCTTTACGACTTTTTTTTAATAGATGAAAAACATTTTTGTTTTGCAATAGGAGATGTGTCGGAGAATGGAGTTCCTGCTGCCTTGTTTATGGCTGTTGCTAAGACATTATTGAGAGCTAAGATAGGTACTATGATGGATCCCGCTAAGGTTTTGGATGCTATGAATAAAGATTTATGCGAAGAGAATGAATCTGGCATGTTTGTAACATTCTTTTTAGGTATACTTAATATAGAAACAGGAGTTCTTAAATATTGTAATGCTGGTCATCCTCCGCCGCTTATTCACACTGCTAATAAAGGTTTTTATTTTCATACAGAAGACGTTCACCCACCGTTAGGAATCACGGCAGATGTAAACTATGTCGGGAATAAACTAGAACTTTTACTTGAAGATATACTCTTCTTATATACGGATGGCGTCACAGAAGCTATGAATATTGATAATGTTCAATTTTCTGAAGAGAGGTTAATAGATGTTCTTGATAAAAATAAAGATGAAATGGTGTCAGATATTATTAATAACATAAAAACTGCTGTTGGGCAGTATGCTTCAGGAATGGTACAGTCAGATGATATAACCATGCTTATCCTTAAATATAATGGAAAACATTAAAAAAAAAGAAGGGGGTTAAATGCCTATTTTTGAATATCAGTGTAGATATTGCGGGAAAATTTTTGAAAAGCTCACTTTTGACAAAGTTGAAACTCAGAAATGTCCTTATTGTAAATCTACGAATACTGAAAAAAAATTATCTGTGTTTAGCAGTATAAATTCTAACAAAAGCTGCTTTGCAAAGAGCGCCTGTGAATCCACGGGGCATACCTGCGGCAGCTGCTGCCCAATGCACTATTAATATTGAATTTGATATGAAAAATAAGTAATAAAACTTGACATGCAGAGAAATTAAGGATATTTTTGCAATTTTCAGTTGTCAAAATCATATTATTACTTTATATAGTATTGTAAGGTTTGAGGAATTTTAAACGAAAGAGGAGTTTCGAAATGGAGATTAAAAAGGAAAAAAGGAATAACATTACTTGTTTAAGAATTGAAGGTTGTTTGGATGCTTCGAATTCTTCTATAGCGGAAAAAAACGTGCTTGATACTGTAGCTGCGGAAGGCGCCAACTTGATTATTGATCTTTCTGAGTTACAATACATTAGCAGCGCGGGACTAAGGGTTATTCTTGTTATAGCAAAAGATATTAAAGCCAAAAATGGTAAAATCGTTCTTTGTTCAATGGCTGAGGGCGTAAAAAAAGTTTTCGAAATAAGCGGTTTTACTTCCATATTTGACATTCAAGATAATATTGAAGCTGCTCTGAAGCGATTTTGATTGGTATTAGTTAATGATTTTGGATTCCAGTTACAGAGTGTCTATTTACATCTATAATTTTTGATTTCAGATTTTAGTATAACGTAAACTTTTTCTTCAGTGTAGAGACCAGGCAGAATTTTACCCTTTTTGAACAATATAAACTTCCCGCTTGCTCCTGCAATCCCTATATCCGCTTCTTTTGCTTCTCCTGGTCCATTTACGGCGCATCCCATTATTGCCAGTGTAAAAGGTCTGAATTTATATCCTTTTAATTTTAATTTTTCAATGTGAGTTTCAACCTTATTGACTAGTCCTATGATGTTTGTAGTTGTTCTCGCGCAGGTAGGACAGGAGATAATTTCAGGCGAAGCTTCTCGTTGTCCTACAGATTCAAGTATTGTCTGGGCAATTTTGATTTCTTCGAGCGGCGAACCTGTTACACTTACTCTTATTGTATCGCCTATACCCAGCATAAGCAGCGATCCTATTCCTATTGATGATTTTATACTGCTTCTAAAATTTGTACCGGCTTCAGTTACCCCAAGATGCAAAGGGTAATCAGTTAATGATGCAAATTTTTTGTATGCAAGAAATGTAGTGAGAACATCTGATGCCTTAAGCGAAACTTTTATATTTTTAAACAAATATCTTTCCAATATTTCGCACTGTTTTAAAGCGCTTTTGACTAAAGCATCCGCTGTTTTTTCTGCCTTTTTATATTTGTTTTTAATTTCTTCTTTTTTAAATTGAAATTCTTTTGCCAGGCTTCCAGTATTTGCACCAACTCTAATTGGAATACCTGCGATTCCAGCTGCTTCAGCTATAACTTTTACTTTTTCTTCCGAACCTATGTTCCCAGGATTGATTCTTAGTGCGTGTATTCCGGATTTTATTGATTCAAGAGCTATTCTGTAATCGAAATGAATATCTCCAATAATTGGAACAGGTGATTCATCAATAATGTTTTTAACAGCTTTTGCTGATTTCATATCGGGCAAAGCTATCCTTACTATCTGGCAGCCGAAATTGCATAGCTGTTTTATTTGGGCTAGAGTTGATTTTACATCTTTTGTATCAGTATTTGTCATGGACTGAATGGAAACAGGGTAAGGGTATCCGACAAAAACATTTCCTATTTTTACGACTCTGGTTTTTCTTCTGTTACTTTGCATAATTAGTTACTTTCTAGCTGGTTCCGTACCAGATTGTATCTCAGTAGAACGTTTTTCTTTTTGAAAAAATTTTGTAAAATTTGTAATTCGAATAACGTCATTGAAGGTTGCAAATAGCATCAAAGATATTAAAAAAGCTACAAATGCTGTGCAGATGGGTTTAATAAGTTTTGCTGGTAGCGGTCGGCGTATAGCTATTTCAATACAGGAAAATAGTATATGTCCACCGTCAAGTACCGGCAATGGTAATAGATTAAAAAGTGCCAAACTGAATGTAATTATTGCTATGATATTGAGAGCATGAAGTATTGAGCCGTGATAGACAACGGTACCGATAAATGTAACTATTCCGACAGGCCCGCTAAGGTGTTTTGCTTTTATATGGCTCTCTTTGGAAAATATGCCTCTTAATGATTGATAGCTCATATCTATAACATACATAAACTGTTCCCATGGCGTTATATGATTGTAATAAATCATGCTTACACCCTTAAGATAACGCGGAATAAAAAGCTCAGGCTTGATTTTTATGTCAAAAATTTTATCATCTCTTTTTATTTGAAGTGTTACAGGGTTTTCTTTTGAATCATTTACGATTTTCTGGATCGGCTGCTTTTCGTCAGGAGTAATTTCGTTTATCTTTAATATAACATCATTTGGTTTCAATCCTGCTTTCATGGCTGGCGACTCTGGTTTTGTTTCAATGATTTTGTCGTTTTTTGTGCCGATAATGATTCCTATCATGTAGCTTTGAGCTTCTTTCAGTTCAGTGGTTTTTACATTATTAATCACTAATTTTTTACCATTTCTGATCAGGGTAATATTTAGTTCCGGAGCAGAAGATGTTGCCAGAAAGTAGGCTTCATAGTTCGGAGTATCTTTTTCATTGACTCCTACTATTATATCGCCCGTTTTGAGTCCGGCTTTTTCCGCGGGAGAATTTTTCTCTACAGTTATTACTATTGGTATTTCGGGTTTAAAAAATGGAAATGGTAGTCCTTCTTTTGCCATGGCGGAATTGTTCGGATTTATGGCGGGTTCATAAGATATTGTTTTTATTCTGCTGCCAGTTTCTATCCCGAGTGAAACTTTTCCAATTGTTAGCACAATTTGTTGAACAAATTTCTCCCAAGTATCGTGAAATTTTTTCCCGTTGATAGAAATAATTTTATCTCCGATCCTTAAGCCGGCATTGTATTCAGGGCTATTTTCTACAATTGAAGCAACCTTGATTGAATTCATGACAGGCGTGGCTGACGGAATACCGTAAATCCATAGAAATGTACCGAGAACAAACCCGAAAAGAACATTGAAAAATGGGCCTGCAAAAGCAACTATTATCCTGTCTAGAGGTTTTACGTTTGGGAGCACCTTCCCTTCTTCGTCCTTAACAGGTTCGGTAGAATCGAGCTGGGGAATGTCTACATAACCACCAAACGGCAAACATCCAATCCTATAATCAACTCCTTTGTACGTGTAAGACCAGATTTTTTTGAACCCTAACGAAAAAGCTACAATGTAAAGCTTTCTCCATTTTGCTGCTAAAAAGTGCCCAAGCTCGTGTATAAATATGCAAAACCCGAAAAAAAACAGCACAAAGGCTATTACATAAACATAAGTAAGAATAGTTAAAAACATTTTATTTCCTTCCAATAGCTAATGATATAATTTCCTAATACAACTGAGTAAAAAGTTAATACCTGATTTTTAGTAAGATAATCCAACTTTATGCTAAGTCCTTAATTTTGAGAAACAAAAATAGATTTTTTTTTAACAAACTTAAAATAATCTTATGCTAAATATACAGTGTTTTCAAACCATTCAATAAAGAACTGAGTTGTACCGCGAAATTGCAGGAATACGGATAAATCATCAATTGAACAAATAGCAAAAAATCTTCATAAAAAAATTACAAAAGCATTTGACGAATAAAATAAAGACTAGTAGTTTAGGAGTCCGCTTTTTGAATATAGAGAAGTGAGAGCTGATTGAAAGGAAATAGAGAATTGAACTGTG